>OBLI01001129.1_pt1 | contig 26885 bp, 22 predicted proteins | sample 1519701 | NCBI WGS metagenome assembly OBLI01 (sample SAMEA3663005, study PRJEB22513) | pig gut metagenome | biome: pig gut; feature: pig-associated habitat; material: faeces | place: France | collected 2012 | reverse complement strand
TTCATTGACGAGTATGACCATTTTACGAACAAGATTTTGGCTCATCCTGATGCTTTCAATAAATACCGGGAGGAGACCCATGGTGAGGGGTATATCCGCAAGTTCTACGACGTGCTCAAGGATGGCACGAACAAGTCCATCGAGCGTATGTTCGTCACGGGAGTTAGCCCGGTGACGATGGATGACCTGACCAGTGGTTTCAATATTGGCTCCAATTATTCCTTGGAACCTGCCTTCAATGAGATGACCGGCTTCACAGAGGAGGAGATGCGGGAGATGCTGACCTATTATGCCTCAGTGGAACCCTATAACCACACGGTGGAGGAGCTTTTGGCTACTATGAAGCCCTATTACGACAACTATTGCTTTGCGGAAGAGTGCTATGGGCAGACTACGATGTATAACTCCAACATAATTTGGAATTATATTAATCACTTAACAAATAATCAATAGCTATGAGCAGACTTATTGGTATTATTTTGATGGCCCTTTTCTTGCAGCCGATGGCACAGATGACTTGGGGGCAAGAACAGGAGGAGGATCGCAATGCGGTATTTAAGGTGGCGATCGGTGAGTTTAGTTATACCCCTAAACAACAAAAGGAAAATGTGGGTTCCGTGTTGGGTGCTGTAGGAGAGGCCTTGTTGTTAGGCAAGACCACTCAACGACATGATAATTATAATGAGGCGGTTCGAGCGAGTATCGTCAAGGGTATCAGTGGGGTCAGACGTTTTAATGCGATAGATGGTGCGTTCCAGGAGGGTGAGGTGAAAGAGGGTATGAAGGCGCTCTATGTAGATGGAACGATTTTGAATGTGTCAACCACAACTCAGATAGAGACGCACACAGATTCAAAAAAGAAAACTTACACTACCACCTACTACAAGGCAATTATTGGTGTGACGGTAAACGTGAAAGATGCAACTAATGATTATGTGGTGAACAGCCAGACCTTTAATGTCTCCGATTATGACTTGTCTTGGGTGGAATCGACTGAGGGTGCGATTAACAATGCGCTCAAGGTGCTTTCCGGTCAGATCACCCGTTTCTATAATCGCTTTTTCCCATTGAACGCCTTCATTATTGAGAGGGGTAATGAGAAAAAAGATAAGCAACAGGAGGTCTATATCGACCTGGGTGGACAACATGGGGCCTATAGTGGCATGCACTTGACTGTTTATTCGGTGAAGACTATCGCAGGCAGGTATGCTCGTAAGGAGCTGGGTAAGCTGAAGATCAAAGATGTGATGGGCGATGATATCAGCCTTTGTAAGGTGACGAGTGGCGGCAAGAATATCAAGGCGGCGCTCGACGAGGAGCAGACCGTGGTGGCAGTTACGACTGACTAAAATCAGGTAGAGTCAGAACATAGGTGTAAGAGCCGATGAACTTATGTTAAATGCCCTTTTAACATAAGTTCGTTGGCACTTGAACTTATGTTCGTGAATGTAATGTGTTTTTCAGATATTTTTCTCTATCTTTGCGCAGTCGAAAATGTATTTTAAAAAGAAAGATAGTCATGAATAAGATTTGGTTGATGGGAACAGCCGTTTGCATGTTGCTGGCATTCGGTTCATGTAAACCCAAGCAGAGTGCCTATAAGACTGCTTATGAGCAAGCTAAAGAGAAGGAGACTACTGCCCCGGTTGAGGTAGTGGAGGAGACCGAGGAGGTTGTGGATGTTGCCCCGGTATCTAAGCCCAGAACGTCAACGGCTTCTACCCGCAGTGAGCGTATCAATGCAGCTCAGGGTGAGGACGCCAGCCGTTTGAAACGTTTCAGCGTTGTAATAGGTAGCTTTAAGAATCGCACGAATGCCTATGCGTTGAAAGAGCGTATGCAAAACGCAGGCTATAATGCGGTATTAGGTGAGAATGAGCAGGGCATGTTGCGCGTGATCGTTGCCAGCTTCGATAACAAGGCTGACGCTGCAGATAGCCGCGATGCGATCAAGGCAAAATATGCACCTCAGTTCCAAGACGCTTGGTTGTTGGAAAGAGCTTACTAATGTAAAGATAGCCCTCTCCAAGAGGGAGGATGTAGAGGAAGCTTAGCAAGAGATAGGCTTCCTCTATTTTTTATAAACTGTAAAATCGAATAGCATGGCAAAGACAAAGGAGCAATTACTGGCCATCCTGAGCCAGTTTCAATTGGAGGGAACAATGGTGGATGCCCAGCCTTTCGGCAATGGCCACATCAATGATACCTTAAAGGTAATCAATGACAAAGGGGAGACACCCTATGTGTTGCAACGTATCAATCACCAGATTTTCACGAATGTGGAGATGCTTCAAGAGAATATACGTATCGTGACGGAGCATATCCGAAAGTTGTTAATTGAGCGAGGAGAGGAGGATATTGATCGCAAGGTCTTAACATTCTTGCCGACAAAAGCGGGTAAGAACTACTATTTTGATGGAGATTCTTATTGGCGTGTCTGTCTGCTGATTCCTCGCTGTGTGAGCTATGAGGTAGTGACTCCTGAATTGGCGTATGAGGCAGGTAAGGCATTTGGAGACTTCCAGTCCATGTTGGCTGATCTGCCGGAGGGAACCTTGGGTGAGACCATTCCTAATTTCCATAATATGGAATTCCGTTTGCAGCAGTTCCGAGAGGCAGTGGCCGCTGATCCGGCAGGTCGCTTGGCGGAGGTGCAGGATTTGGTTCAGGAGATAGAGGATCGCTCAGAAGCGATGTGCCTACAGGAGCGGTTGTATCGAGCAGGTGAATTGCGTAAGCGGGTGAACCATTGCGACACGAAGGTGAACAACATGCTGTTTGATGTGGAGACGGGTAAGGTTCTCTGCGTGATTGATTTGGATACCGTGATGCCCGGATTCGTGTTGTCTGACATAGGTGACTTTATCCGTACGGGAGCGAACACGGGGGCCGAGGATGACGAGTGCTTAGAGCGTGTCGAGGTGAACTTGCCGATCTTCGAGGCCTATACGAGAGGCTACATGGAAAAGGCAAAGGCTTTCCTGACACCCACAGAAATCAGCCTGCTGCCCTACGGTGGTCGCTTGCTGACCTATATGCAGACGGTTCGTTTCTTGACTGATTATCTGAATGGGGACACTTACTATAAGATTCACAGCCCGAAGCATAACTTGATTCGCGCCAAGGCGCAGTTTAAACTTCTGCAGAGCTTGGAGGCTCATGCGGAAGAGATGGATGCGTTTGTGCAGCAGTTATAACGAAAAAAGGCTGTCCGTTCGGACAGCCTTTACTTCTATATATAGACTTTTGTGATTAGCCCTTGATAGCAGCGATACCTGGAAGTACTTTACCCTCGATAGCCTCAAGCAATGCACCACCACCGGTAGAAACGTAAGATACGCCGTTAGCCAAACCGAACTTGTTTACACAAGCTACGGAATCACCACCACCTACTAATGAGAAGGCACCGTTCTTTGTAGCCTCAACGATAGCCTCACCTACGGAACGTGAACCGTGTGTGAAGTTCTCGAACTCGAATACACCCGTCGGGCCGTTCCAAAGGATAGTCTTGGAGCCCTTGATCACATTTGCATAGATCTCCTCAGTCTTCGGACCGATGTCAAGACCCTCCCAGCCATCAGGAATCTCATTTACGGGAGCGAAATCAGTCTTTGCGTCGTTGTTGAAGTCGTCAGCGATCTTTGCGTCAACAGCCAAAACCAAGTTTACACCCTTGTCTTTTGCCTTCTGCATCAACTCCAAAGCCAGATCCAGCTTGTCATCCTCGCAGATAGACTTACCAATCTTACCGCCCTGAGCCTTCGTGAAGGTATAGGTCATACCACCTGTGATGATCAAGTTATCCACCTTGTTGAGCAAGTTCTCGATGATCTCGATCTTAGAAGAAACCTTAGAACCACCCATGATCGCAGTGAACGGACGCTTGATGTCGTTGAGCACCTTATCAACGGCCTTCACCTCTTTCTCCATCAAGTAACCGAACATTTTGTGATCAGCGTCGAAATAGTCAGCGATCAATGCCGTAGAAGCATGCGCACGGTGTGCTGTACCGAAAGCATCGTTTACGTAGCAGTCAGCATAAGCGGCCAACTTCTTTGTGAACTCCTTCTGGCTCTCTTTTACAGCTTTCTTAGCAGCCTTCTTCTCCTCGTCAGTAGCATCCTCGGCCAAACCTCTGGGTTTGCCCTCCTCCTCAGCGTAGAAGCGCAAGTTCTCCAACAGCAAAGCCTCACCCGGTTGCAAAGCGGCAGCCTTCACGCCAGCCTCCTCGCCGATGCAGTCGTTAGCAAACTGAACATCGATACCTAACAGCTCAGAGAGGTGAGCCAAGATGTGCTTCAATGAAAACTTCTCTGTTACGCCTTTCGGACGGCCCAGGTGTGAACCGATGATGATGCTACCACCGTCTGCCAGGATTTTTTTTAAAGTAGGCAGCGCAGCACGCATACGAGTGTCGTCAGTGATGTTGAAATTCTCGTCTAAGGGGACATTAAAATCCACTCTGACAAATGCCTTTTTACCGGCAAAGTTGAAAGTGTCAATTGTTGCCATAATTACTATGTTAAATATACAGTTAAATATGTTCGCTTAAAACGCTTGCAAACTTACATAAAATATTTTATTCGGCTCCTTGCCGTGCCCTATTTTTTAATGCTCGCAGGCTGGGATTAAGGCTTGCTCAATCTCAGACAGGTTTCCTTCTCGCACGAGTACTCGTTTCTGGTCGTCGAGCAGGTAGAGTGCTGGAGTGATTTTCAACTCATAAAGCTCATCGCTTAGGATGGTGCTCTCTGGGTTGTAGCAGTTGATCCATTGGGATGGGAGGTTGGTAAGACTGGATCGCCAAGCCTCGACATCGGCATAGGGATAGATGGTGAGGATGTGGAGCTCTTGCTTCGATAAAGCCTCGTTAAGTACGGTGGATTGCTTCATTTGGTCGATTTGTTGCCGGCAATGAGCGCATTCCGGATCATAGAAAAAGAGAATCAGGTAGGGGGAGGAAAGAGCGTAAAGGTGACTCATTGTGCCGTCTGCCAACGCATAATCGAAGTCTGTCGCAAGTGTCCCTTTCCGGTTCTTGAGGCACAGCTCTAAAAGAATAGATGGTCGGATTTTCTCCTCCTCGCTCCAGCTGGTAGATTGAGTGATATATTCGAGCACAGCAATGTACATTTCATTGTCTTGCATAGGCGAATAACTGAAAGCCAAATACTCCTCAAGTAATTCATCCAGGCGGTTCAGGAAGGCTTTTTGGAGGGCGGGTTGGGTAGAGGTGTTTGTGCTGTTCGGCCGGTAGCCTGTCTCTGCTTTCCGCAATAGTGCTTTCAGTCCTTCTGCCTGTTGTTCGGGTGAGGCATGTTGCAGGATGTAGAGGTAGTCGCTTAACGCCTGCTCAAAAAAAAGTGTCCCTCGGATGTCGGTCGTGTCGGTGAAGTCAAATCTGTCCCAGTAGTGTAGCGCTAACCAATCAGCTCTTTCTGCTGGTGCTTCAAGCTGATTGGGAACCGTCACTAACTCAAATTGGCGCCTTTCTTGGGCTTTTGAAGAGGTAGCCGCTGAGCCTGCTTGACAAGAGAAAAAAACTCCTGTCAAGCAGTAGAGTACGGCCAGTATGACTTGCGTCTGATGTGTCATCGATGAATTACCTTGAATGCGGTCGGAAGCATACGAATCAAGTCGCTGGCAATGAGGCTCTCCTCGGCACATCCTTCACCATGTGCGGCTAAATCGCCTGCTGTAGCATGCAGGAATACGGCATCTACAGCGGCTGTTTCTGGTGTGTAACCCTGTGCCAATAAACCTAAGATCACGCCAGTCAACACATCGCCACTGCCAGCTGTCGCCATACCTGGATTACCGCAGCTGTTGAAATAGGTGTTTCCGGTGGCTGTGCAGGTTGCCGTGTAGGCTCCTTTCAAAACAATAGTCAGTTTGTGTTCCATAGCAAATGACTGTGCTTTGAGTAATCGCTCGTATGCTGTTGCACACTCTCCTACCAAACGATCGAACTCTTTCGGGTGAGGAGTCAAGATGCTACGAGCTGGAATCTTGTTCAATAGATCCTTATTGGAAGCAATAATGTTAATGGCATCCGCATCGATTACGACCGGCTTGTTATAGTTACCTAAGACTCTTTCGATGACTGCCGCCGATTCCATGTGCTGCCCTAAACCTGGTCCCATACCGATGGCTGCATAGCTGCTGGTGTCTGGTGCTGTGGTCAGGTAATCGGGATGCGTGTCGAAACTCAACATGGCTTCGGGAAAGGCTGTTTGGAAGATAGTCTCTCCCCGGTAAGGGATATGAGCTGTCAACAATCCGGCTCCACTGCGCAGGCAGGCTTTGGCTGCTAAAAGGGCTGCGCCCATCTTGCCTTTGCTCCCGGCCAGCAATAGGGCATGGCCAAAAGTACCTTTATGGGCAAAACGGTTACGTGGCAAAAGTGTGGCAGAGATCTCTTCCTCCTCTACCATATAATAGGGTGTATTGGTTTGTTCGATGATGCTTGGGTGAATACCAATGTCAAGCACACGCCATTCGCCTACGAACTCGGCATTCTCTGGTAAGAAAAAGGCTAATTTAGGGAACCCAAACGTAAGGGTTACGTTCGCTTTCACAATGGCTTCCGGGTTGTTGCCTCTATTGTCTTCTCCGAAGAGTCCGGAGGGTATGTCGATAGCAACCACCTCAGCATCGGTCTCATTGATGAAGTTGGCCAAAGCGGCGAATCCTCCAGCCAATGGGCGATTCAATCCGGAGCCAAACAATCCGTCGATGATGATGTCGTGTTCGTCAATCTCAGGCAAGTCGAAATCTCCTCGTCCCACCTCGGTGAACTCCACTTGCTCGGTAGCCAAAAGTCGTTGTTTGTTGCGCTCGCAATCTTCTGACAGATGATCCGTCGGGTTAAATAGATAGGTCTCAACCCGTTTGAACATCTCTTCTTTTAATAGGCGAGCGATAGCCAACGCATCCGCACCGTTGTTGCCTTGCCCGGCAAAAATGATGACTCGTTGCTGTTTGGAGTAGTGGCGGCAAAAGTCCTGCACAAACATAAAAGCAGCACGCTCCACTAAATCAATTGAGCTGATTGGTTCATGTACAATCGTATATTGATCAAGCTCTTTTACTTTATCTGTAGCGAATATCTTAAACATAAGAATCGGTAACCGTGAATTTTTGATTTGGGCAAATGTATAATAAACTTTCGGAACTTGCTAATGTTTTTTGTTCTTCCTCAGAAATTGTTTAATTTTGCCGCTCAATAATAAGAATTAGGTATGCGGAGAATTCACCTAAGAGACAAGGATTTTGAGTTGTTCATCACGGAGGCTGAGATTCAAAAGGCTGTGGATCGGATGGCTCAACAGATTGTGTCAGACATGGCTGGAAAACATCCACTTTTTGTGGGTGTCTTGAATGGAGCATTTATGTTTGTCGCAGACTTAATGCGAGCGTTGAACGGGGCTTATGAGTTGACTTTCGCCCGTTATTCCTCGTATGCGGGCACTTCGAGCACGGGCGTTTTGCAAGAGATAATGCCGATTGCAGTGGACGTGAAAGGACGTACGGTGATCTTGTTGGAAGACATTATCGACACGGGCTTTACGATGAGCCGGGTAATGGCTAAGCTTCGTGAGCAAGGTGCGGAGGACGTGCGTTTGGCAACGATGCTGTTCAAGCCGGAGTCGTTGAAGGTGGATCTGAAGCCGGATTATGTGGGTTTGCAGATACCCCCCGCTTTTATCGTAGGACATGGATTGGACTATGATGAGATGGGGCGTGCTTATCGGGACATATACCAAGTGGTCGAGGAGTAAGCGCATTTTTTGTGGAATAGATTACGATTATATACAGAATAGATAGAAACAAGGAAATTATGTTGAATGTAGTTATTTTTGGTGCTCCAGGTTCAGGTAAGGGCACACAGAGCGAATTGATTATTAAAGAGTACGGTTTGGATCATATCTCTACTGGTGATGTGCTTCGTGGTGAGATGAAGGCAGAGACCGAGTTGGGCAAAATCGCTAAGGATTATATCGAGAAGGGTCAGTTGGTTCCCGATGAGTTGATTGTGAATATGTTGGCCAATGTATTGGATAGCAAGAAGCCGGCGAAGGGTGTGATCTTCGATGGTTTCCCCCGTACGATTCCGCAGGCAAAGGCGTTAAAGCAGATGCTCAACGAGCGTGGCACAGATGTCTCTGTGATGCTGAATTTGCAGGTTGATGAGGATGAGTTGGTAAAGCGTCTGTTGGAGCGTGGTAAGGTATCTGGTCGCTCGGATGACAACTTGGAGACGATCAAGTCTCGTTTGGAGGTTTACCATACGCAAACCGCCCCGTTGGCCGATTACTATGTAGGTGAGGGTAAGCATGTGGCTATCCAGGGTATGGGCACGATCGAGGAAATCTTTGGCCGTATCAAGGAGGCGATCAATAATTTGTAATTTGACAAGAGAATGGCTGAATCGAACTTTGTAGATTATGTCAAGATCTATTGCCGCTCAGGAAAGGGAGGCAGGGGATCTTCTCACTTCCGCCGCGAGAAGTATATTCCGAAAGGGGGACCCGACGGGGGCGATGGAGGACGAGGAGGTCATATCTATCTCCGGGGCAATCGTAACTATTGGACATTGCTCCATTTGAAATTTGAGCGTCATATCTTGGCGACGAATGGCGAGAGCGGAAGTGCGAAACGTAGTTCGGGCAAGGATGGTGAGGATCGGGTGATTGAGGTACCTTGTGGTACGGTGGTTTACGATGCGGACACGGGTGAGTATCTGTGCGACGTGACGGAAGATGGGCAGCAGGTGATGTTGCTGAAGGGTGGTCGTGGCGGATTGGGTAATTTCAATTTCAAGACTTCTACCAATCAGGCTCCTCGCTATGCGCAACCCGGTGAGCCATCACAAGAACGTACCGTGATTCTCCAGCTGAAGTTGTTGGCCGATGTGGGTTTGGTAGGTTTTCCGAATGCGGGTAAATCTACGTTGCTCTCGGTGGTCTCAGCGGCTAAGCCAAAGATCGCCAACTATCCTTTCACGACTTTGGAACCCAACTTGGGTATCGTGAGCTACCGAGACAACCGTTCGTTTGTCATGGCGGATATTCCTGGTATCATTGAGGGTGCAAGCGAGGGTAAAGGATTGGGATTACGTTTTTTACGACATATCGAGCGGAACTCTTTGTTGCTTTTTATGGTGCCTGCAGATACGGATGATATCCGCAAGGAGTATGGGATCTTAAGCAACGAGTTAGAGAAATACAATCCCGACTTGTTGGACAAACCTCGTGTGCTGGCTATCACCAAAAGTGATTTGCTAGATGATGAATTGATTGAGGCCCTCTCGGAAGATCTGCCAGAAGATGTTCCGCATCTCTTTATCTCAGCCGTGGCGGGCATGGGCATTACGGAACTGAAAGACATGCTATGGAAAGCCTTGAACGAGGAATCGTTCCACGAGGCGGAACGCATCGTGCATAAGAATATCGACGTGAATGCGCTGGTGTTCGATGAGGAGGATGATTATGTCGTGCCGGTCGATGAGGATGAGTTGGATGACGATGAGGAGTATGAGGAATATTGGGACGACGAAGATGAATAATAATAAGGTATTTCAAAAGGAAATGCTGCGGCTACCTCTGTTGGAGGAGTGCCGTGGCATTTCTCATTTTTTCACTACTCGTCAAGGTGGTGTCAGTAGGGGGATGGCTTATGGGTCGATGAATCCCGGTCTTTATACAGAGGATGATCCGGAGGCAGTGCGGCGAAATTTGGCTATCCTGTCGGAGCGAATTGGCTTGCCGGTGGCACGGATTGTAATGCCGCATCAGACGCATGAGGATTGCTTGCTGACGATTGATGCCGATTTCCTGATGAAACCAATGGCCGAGCAACGGCAACTCTTGGAAGGGGTGGATGGTTTAGTGACGGCCGAGCCGCAAGTGTGTGTGGCTGTCTCCACGGCTGATTGTGTGCCTTTGCTGTTGTATGCACCTGATCAAGGAGTAGTGGCCGCTATCCATGCTGGATGGCGAGGAACTGTGAAGGGTATTGCCCAAAAGGCAGTGCGCTGTTTGCAAACAATGTTTGGCTGTGATCCTGCTCAGGTAAGGGCAGGGATCGGGCCTTCCATCTCGCAGGCTGCTTTCGAAGTGGGTGAGGAGGTTGTGGAGGCCTTTTCGTCGGCAGGTATGCCGGTTTATCGGCTGATGCGTCGTGATCCGAACAATGGGAAAGCCCACATTGATTTATGGGGTGCTAACCGTTGGCAGTTGATGGAAGTTGGCGTGGAGGCCGGTCATATTGAGATTGCAGGCATTTGCACCTATACCCAATGGGAGCATTTCTTTTCGGCCAGACGCTTGGGTGTGCGGAGCGGTCGAATCGTTTCAGGTATTTTTAAAGCGTAGTTGAAGATATGATACAGATTGAATTATCTCCGGAGATCCAGGCGTCTTGCCCGGATTTGAGGGTGTTGGCCATTGCTTGCCAGGTGAAAAATAGCCCTTCAGACGTGGCGCTATGGCAAGAGATTGCTGCGGAAGAGGCTATGATCAAGGCAGCTTGCCGCATAGAGGAGATCAATAAATGGGCGCCGATCAAGGCAACACGAACCGCCTATAAACAGCTGGGAAAGGACCCGAATCGCTATCGTCCCTCAGCCGAGGCGTTGAGGCGTCGGATCTTGCGTGGTATGCCGCTGTATCGTATTGATACCTTGGTAGATTTGATCAATTTGGTTTCCATTCGGACGGGTTATTCTATCGGTGGGTTCGATGCGGATAAGATTGAGGGCGATTTGACCTTGGGGGTTGGCCAGGAGGGTGAACTTTACACAGGCATCGGAAGGGGAGTCCTGAATATTGCGGGTCTGCCCGTTTATCGGGATCGTTTGGGAGGCATTGGTACGCCAACGAGCGATGAGGAGCGTACAAAGATCACGATGAACACGACTTCTCTTTTAATGATTATAAATGGTTATTCAGGTTCTGAAGGATTATCGGATACCGGTGAGTACGCCCTGGATTTATTAAGGCGATATGCCTCAGCTGAAAACATAGAGATGTTGCAGGTTGGATGTCGCAATGGAGAAAAATGAGTCTGTATTCTTGTTAATAATAGTTATATACACTAATTTGGGCCTAATTTATGCTAAATAACATAGTCGATTTTTTGTATAAGTCGGATATTCTCTACCTTTGTGGCGTAAATCATTAATTAATAGACAACAAAACATGATCGAAACAATTGGAACGAATGCCGGCTTGGTATGGAATGCGTTGAATGAAGGCGGCGAGATGAGTGTAAAGGCGTTGAAGAAAGCCACAAAAATCAAGACAGAGAAAGATGTCTATGCTGCTCTGGGCTGGTTAGCCAAGGAGGGCAAGTTGGCGTTCGCAGAGAAAAATGCCGACGTTTACGTTTCATTGCTGTAAACAACCTGTATTTTAGGTGGATTAGGAGGGGCTGTTCGATTTGATTGAACGGCCTTTTTGATTTTTCTGCCTCTATCCTGTTTAAATATTCTTTGTCTTCTTTGCCTAATTCAAAACAATCATGTACTTTTGTGTAGAATTTGGTGAAAATGACCGAAGACCAGAATAGATTGTTAGCTGTTTTTGAGGTTCGGGTTCGGGATTTGATGGCGCTATGCGATAAGCAGCGGCAAAAAATTGTCGAGCTGGATGATGCGTTGAATCGGTCGGAGGAGGCGTTGCGGCAAACAAGGGAAGAGGTCTCGGCATGGAAAATCAAGTTCGACAATTTGCTGACAGCGAAAGTCGTCTCTGCAAATGAGGAGGAGATGAAAGATGTGCGGATGCGATTGTCGAAATTAGTGCGGGAAGTGGACAGGTGCATCGCACTATTAAATGAGTAGTGGGATGGACGACGAGTTTCTTATAACGATAAAAATAGCTGAGCGGCATGTGTTTCAGCTTCGGATAAAACGTTCGGAAGAGGAGGTCATGCGAAAGGCGGCGAGCGAGATCGAACGAAAGATTCGGCAATATCGCCAGCATTTCTCTGCGGAGGCAAAATTAGATACTGACGATTTGTTGGCTATGGTAGCTTTCCAGCTTTCGTTGACCAACCTGCAATTGGAGAATCTGCACGATACAACCCCGATTACGGAGAAAGTGCGGCAATTGACGAACGAATTGGAAGACTATTTGAAGGGATAAGATATAAGGGCTTGAAGAAGGTTTCCGCACTACAAATACGGTGATAGCCGTATAGTGTAGTGCTTTTTTTGTATTTATATATGGTTGTTTAATAATTAATTAAAATGTCAGGAACGTTGATAATTATATCGTTAGCGACTTTTTTGCTGGGCGGGGGCATCGTTTGGGTGGTCATGCGTTATGCGTTAAAGTCGAAGTATGAAGCCATACTGAAGGAGGCCGAGAAGGAGGCCGAGGTGATCAAGAAGAACAAGCTGTTGGAGGTGAAGGAGAAGTTTCTTCATTTGAAGGCAGACTTAGAGAAGCAAGTCTCTCAACGCAATGCGAAGATCCAATCCGTTGAGGCTAAGTTGAAACAACGAGAGATGTCGTTGAACCAACGTCATGAAGAGTTGCAGCGCAAGAATGGCGAGGTGGAGGCGGTGAAGGAGAACTTGACCGCTCAGATGGAGTTGGTAGAAAAGAAGAAACAGGACTTGGAGCGGATGCATCAGAAAGAGATTGAACATCTTGAAACTATTTCGGGCTTGTCTGCCAATGAGGCTAAGGAGCGTTTGATCGAGTCGCTGAAAGACGAGGCGAAAACAGAAGCCGCTTCTTACATCAATGAGATCGTAGAGGAGGCCAAGATGACAGCCAACAAGGAGGCCAAGAAGATTGTGGTGCAATCGATTCAGCGTGTGGCTACTGAAACCGCTATCGAGAATTCTATTTCTGTTTTCCATATCGAGTCCGACGAGATTAAGGGACGCATCATTGGCCGTGAGGGACGTAATATCCGTGCTCTTGAGGCCGCTACTGGTATTGAGATTGTGGTGGATGATACGCCTGAGGCTATTGTCTTGTCGGGCTTCGACCCTGTTCGTCGGGAGATCGCCCGTTTGGCTTTGCATCAACTGGTGCAGGATGGTCGTATTCACCCGGCTCGCATTGAGGAGATTGTGACGAAGGTAAAGAAGCAGGTTGAGGACGAGATTGTAGAGACGGGTAAGCGTACGGCGATTGACTTGGGTGTGCATGGTTTACATCCGGAGTTAGTGCGCATGATCGGTAAGATGAAATACCGCTCCTCTTATGGGCAGAACCTGTTGCAGCATGCCCGTGAGACGGCCAATCTTTGCGCTATCATGGCCGCTGAGTTGGGATTGAATCCTAAAAAGGCAAAACGTGCTGGACTTTTGCACGATATTGGTAAGGTGCCCGATGATGAGCCTGAATTGCCGCACGCAATTTTGGGTATGAAACTTTGTGAGAAATACAAAGAGAAAGCCGATATTTGCAATGCTGTGGGGGCTCACCATGACGAGGTGGAAATGCAGACTCTCTTGGCTCCGATCGTACAGGTTTGTGATGCTATCTCTGGAGCGCGTCCAGGTGCTCGTCGAGAGATTGTAGAGGCATACATCAAGCGTCTGAATGACTTGGAGCAGTTGGCATTATCTTATCCCGGTGTGGTTAAGACCTATGCGATCCAAGCGGGTCGTGAGTTGCGCGTAATTGTGGGGGCTGACAAGATCGACGACAAGCAGACTGAGAGTCTTTCCACAGAGATAGCAAAGAAGATCCAAGATGAGATGACTTATCCAGGACAGGTAAAGATCACGGTGATCCGTGAGACGAGAGCTGTAAGCTATGCGAAATAGGCGATAAATATGAATATTTGTTAATTTTGTTTTCATGTATTTTTGAATTCCACCCCAAGTCAATGCCGTGAGGCGATGGACTTGGGGTGTTTTGATGTATGTTTAAATGTTCACCAGAACATGTGTAAGATTCTGTAGAGTGAGGTGTTGGTACTATCTGCTTCCCAGGTCGTCGTAGAGCGTTTGCAAGAGGACTTTTCCCTTTGTTAATCGCTGAGCGCTACTTGCTTGTGGCTCCTCAATAAGGGGTTTATTACCTTCATTATCGAAGACGCTGATGCCGCTTTCGTCAATCCATCCAAAGCCATTCTGGAAAGCATAGAAAGCTTGTTGGGGCGTTTGGGGATCCATTAGATCCTTGCTGAAGCGGAACTCCTCGGCGGAAAGGCCCAATTGATGAAGCAGCGTGGCGGCCAAATCGGTCTGATTGCCGATACAAGGAATCGTGCAGGGCTTGGCTATGGCTCCTCCCAACCAAAGCATGGGAATGTGGTAGCGCTTGGGCTCATAATCCTTGGTACCGTCAGGATAGCGGAATCCATGATCGGAGACGAGGATGACTAAGCTGTTCTGCCATGACGGAAGTTGCTTGAAGCGGTTGATGAAGTGCCCCAGGCAGCTATCAGTAAAGGCTACGGTGTTGAGATAGGGATGTGCCAATCGGTGATAAGGCACTTCGAAAGGCTCATGGCTACTCAATGTAAGAAAGGTGGTGAACCAAGGCCGATCAGTAGGTCGCTGGGCGATCATTTGATACAGGCGTTCAAAGGTCACGTCATCATTTGCCCCCCATTTACTGAGTCGATCTGCCAATGGGAAGTCTTGATCGGAGGTAAGTTGGCTGTAGCCAGAACTATAAAAAAAGCTCCGCATATTAGTGAAATTGATGTCACCGCCATAGAGCACGTCCGATTGATACCCCACATGGTTCAAGCTGCGGGCGATGGCCGGTAGCGTTTGGCTCTTGGCAGGATATTTCATGATGGAAGTGGTCGGTTGCGCTAAATAGCCATTCAAAACAGCAACTAAGCCTCGATCCGTTCGGAATGAGTTGGCATAGAGGTTAGTAAAGCAAATACTCTCTTGACTCAGTCGATTCAGGTTAGGGGTGATGCCTGGCTCTCCACCGAAGGCTTCAATGGCATTGGCAGAGAAACTTTCCAGTAAGATGAGCAAAATGTTGGGACGATCGGTGCGCAAAAGTGACTGATTCGGGGTATTTTTAGCCTCGTTTTCGCTTAGGGGCGTAGGAGCCATCAGTTGCTCGAAGAGGGCCTCACGCTCCTCCTCGGGGAAGAAATCAAATTGTGCGGCGAAGTCTTGCTGCTTGCTGAGCGAACTGATCAAGCTGAAACAGGGGTTGATGGCGGAATGATTCAGGAACTGATCCTGGCTGAAATAGACCATACCCACGTTGGCTGTGGAGGTGGTCACGCCTCCTCGGATAGGGATGAAAAGCAGGCCTCCCAGAAGTAGTAGAGCTGTGGTATGCACCATGCGCTGGCGCAAGGAGGTCGGCGAAACGGCTGTTGGGCAGATACGCAAAAGCGTTTTCAGGCCATAATAGATCAATGCGGCATAACTGAGAAAGACCAAGCACTGACTGACGAATAGTCCTACGGGTACACTGGCCATGGCTTCACTTGGCGATTTGAGGTAGAAGAATAGGGTAGCATCCAAACGAAATCCCCAAAATGTATAGAGGGCAAGGTCTATGGCGAAGATAGCAGCAATCAAAAGTGCCATACTGCCGAAATAGACTTTCATGGCACGGGATAGCCATGTGCCAGGTAGCCAAACGGCTATTAAAGTCAGCAAGAGTGGGAGGGCGGTCAAATACCCAGCGATTGTGCTGTCCAATTTCAAGCCGTGAAGGGTAACTTGCAGGAAGTCATTTAGCCTATAACCAGCCGATAAGGCGTGGTGATAGCATAGAAATACCGGTTTCTGCAACGCAAAAACCGGTAGCCATGCGATAAATAAAAGGATCAGGAATCGCAGCTGCTTCATTGTGCATAAAGCTTTTGACGTAATTCAGCGATGGCAGGATCGCTGATGTAGTCATCATAATCCATCATCTTATCGATGATACCATTGGGGGTCAATTCAATGATGCGATTGGCCACCGTTTGGATAAACTCGTGGTCGTGGCTGGAGAAGAGTAGGTTGCCCTTGAAAGTCTTCAGGGTGTTGTTGAACGCCTGGATAGACTCCAGATCCAAATGGTTGGTCGGTGTGTCGAGGATGATGCAATTGGCGTCAATTAACATCATGCGGGCGATCATGCAACGCATCTTCTCGCCTCCTGAGAGCACACTCACCTTCTTCTGCAACTCCTCGCCCGAGAACAACATACGGCCCAAGAAACCCTTCAGGAACACTTCGTTGGTCTCTGGGGAGAATTGGCAGAGCCAGTCAATCAGGCTGAAATCGGTGTTGAAATATTTCGAGTTATCCAATGGGAGGTAGGAAGTGGTGATGGTTTGTCCCCACTGGTAGCTACCTTCGTCAGGCTTATCTTCGCCATTGATGATTTGGAAGAGGGCGGTCATCGCGCGGGGATCGTGGCTGATGAAGACGATCTTGTCTTCTTTCTCCACGTTGAAGTTCAAGTCTTTGAACAGGATCTGTCCGTCGATACTCTTGGTTAGGCCCTTGACTTCAAGAATCTGGTTGCCTGGCTCACGATTGGGGGTAAATAGGATGCCCGGATAGCGGCGGGATGAGGGTTTGATTTCCTCAATGTTCAGCTTTTCCAACATCTTCTTGCGGCTGGTCGTCTGCTTGGACTTGGCCACGTTTGCGCTGAATCGGCGAATAAACTCCTCCAGCTCCTTCTTCTTTTCCTCCGCCTTCTTGTTCTGGTTCTGCAATTGCTTCAATGCCAACTGGCTGGACTCATACCAGAAGCTGTAGTTGCCGGCGAAAAGGGTTAATTTGCTGAAATCAATATCTACCGTATGTGTGCAGACAGCATCCAGGAAGTGACGGTCGTGGCTGACCACCAAGACAGTATGCTCAAAGTTGGAAAGGTAATTCTCCAGCCAAGAGACGGTCTCCAAGTCCAGGTCATTGGTTGGCTCGTCGAGGAGCAGGTTATCTGGTTGTCCGAAGAGTGCACGTGCCAACAAGACACGCACCTTCTGCTTACCGCTTAGGTCTTTCATCATGGAATAGTGCAAATCCTCCTTGATGCCCAATCCGCTCAGCAGGTTGGCCGCATCGCTCTCGGCATTCCATCCCTCCATCTCAGCGAATTTCTCCTCTAATTCAGAGACGCGAATGCCATCGGCATCGCTGAAATCGGGCTTCTCATAGAGGGCATTCTTCTCGCTCATGATCTCCCAAAGAGTAGTATGTCCCTGCAAGACGGTGTCCATTACTGTGTATTCGTCGAAGGCAAAGTGATCCTGGCTCAAGACGGAGAGACGCTCTCCGGGACCAAGGGTGACACTGCCTCTTGTTGGCTCCAATTGCTTACTGATGACCCGTAAGAAGGTGGATTTTCCTGCGCCATTCGCTCCGATTATACCATAGCAGTTACCCGGGGTGAACTTCATGTTCACATCTTGAAAGAGGATGCGCTTACCGAATTGCACATCCAAATTGTTGACTGTAATCATATATTATAATAATACCTGTTTATACTAAAGCGTGGCGCAAAGGTACGAAATAAAAAGCTATCTTTGTGCGATTGGATAATCTAACTACTTTTATTCTATGATGAGACGTCTTTATGTAGTGGGACTGTTGGTGTGGATAGCCTGTAGTGTGTGGGCGCAAGGCGCACGGTTAAGATCTAAAACCATGGAAATTGGAGTGGATGAGAAGGGGTATTTCTCGTCAATCAAAGTGAATAATCAGGAGCTTTTGGATGCGAAGAGTTATCCGTTGGTGACAGTGGGTACGGACGGGAGGTTGGCTTTCCCCGTGAAGATGCAGACGGAGCCGGGGTTGTTGCGGTTGACACTCTCTGATGGAGGAGCCATGTCGTTGGGTTATACCGAGCATCATACCTATGTGACCTTGGAAGTTAAATCGATTTCTAAGAGCTATGATATGCTGGTGTATGGCCCGATTGGTTTGAATATCAACAAAGTCGTAGGTGACATTGTGGGTGTGGTACAGGGCGATCAGGTAGCTTTTGGTGCGCAAGCGCTTAACAACAAGACCAATGGCGGATTGCCACAAGCCTACGCAGAGGCGATTAAGCAGCATTTCGGTTATCAGGGTAAGCCCGCAGAATTATCGGTTGAGCAGGTGGCCGACTATCGCTTGACGGCAACCGACACGGGTGATGGGACTGTCCTGCAGCTTTCGGTCTGCCGTCGGGATGAAGATCGTTATCAACCTGTTTTCCAGTTGAAGAAGAGTTTGGCGGCAGCTTTGGAGGGTGAGGATGCCTTGATTGAGGGTGCTCGTATTGCCCTGTTCGGTTGTGCGCGGTCGGAAGCATTGGCCCACATTGGGCAGATAGAGCAGGAGCAGGGATTGCCTCATCCGTTGATCGAGGGAGAGTGGGGCAAGACGACCCGTGCCGCCCTGCGTTCTTATCTGATTACCGATTTCACGGAGAAGAACTTGGCGATGGTATTGGAGAAGGCTAAACGAGCAGGTTTCCCGGTGGTGTATCACAGTGGGCCTTTTGCGGATTGGGGTCATTTTACTTGGAATGCCTCATTTTCTAGTGATGGCGATGCGGGTGTCAAACGAATGGTTGAACAGGCAGCGGATCAGAGTATTGGCATCGGTGTGCATACTTTGAGTAATTTCATTACGACCAAGGATCCCTACGTCGCTCCGGTGCTCTCTAAGCACCTGTTGAAACAGGGTGTTTTGCGGCTGAAACAGCCTTTGACCGCCGATCAAACCGATCTGTTGATCGAGCCTTCCGACCTATTTGAGGTGCCACTCTCGCTGAATGGCTTGCAAATCGACGATGAATTGATTCAATATACAAAGGTAGAGCCAACGGCAGAGGGGATATGGTTGCGAGGATGTAAGCGTGGGGCTTTTCAGACGAAAGCGGTAGCTCATCCGGTGGATCACCCGCTTTATAAACTCTCCGACCATGCCTATAAAGTGTTTTTCCCGGATATGATCTTGCAAGATAGCTTGGCGGATCGGATCGCTGAGTTGATGAACTATACCGGTATTCGTCGTATTTCGTTTGATGGCTTGGAGGGATGTGCCTATACGGGCCATGGCGATTATGCGATGGCTCGTTTCGTGGAGCGGATCTACAAGAAGTGGGATCATGAGGTGGTGAACGATGCCAGCCGACTGACACACAACCTTTGGCATGTGCATAGCTATGTGAACTGGGGTGAACCTTGGGGCGAGGAGATGCGTACTGGTCAGGTGAGCAACCGCATCAAGAACCAAGCCTTCTACCAGCGTAACCTCTTCCCCCGGATGTTGGGATGGTTCCAAGTGCGCTTAGCCGACCGTAAGTTTGAATGCACGACGTTGGAGGATTTGGAGTGGGCCTTGTCGGAATCCGCAGGCTTTGATGCCGGCTATGCCATGAGCATCCGTTGCAAGACATTGGAGGGGCATGGACAGATTGATCAACTGCTGGAGACCATCCGGCGCTGGGATCGGTTGCGGGAGGCGCAGGCTTTTAGCGAGGAGCAAAAGGCACGTTTGAAAGATCCGGAGACCGAGTGGCACTTGGAGGCGGTGGATGCCCAGCATTATCGGCTCTATCCGTTGACCATCACCAAACGCTACCGCTGTGACCTCTCTGAGTTGCAGCCGGGACAACCGGGTGGTGCGGATTGGTACTTTGAGGGTCAAGCTGATAGTCCGTGTAAGATCCAGTTGCATGTCGAAGGCGAAGGCTCCGTCTCCAACCTCTCTTTCACTACGCCCGAAGGTGTCGTGAAGTTCGAGGGCGAGGTGGAGAGTGGTCAGTATCTTTTCTATGATTTCGATGGCAAGGCTACCTTGACCGATCGTAACTACCGGGTGATTCAGACAGTACCTGTAGAGGGAGCGCTTCGTTTGAAAGGTACCTCCTCGGCTATCTCCCTCTCTTGTGAGGCTGAGCCGGACACGACACCGGAGGTGGTAGTACGCTTTATCACACGAGGCACACCGGAGGAGATTACTCTGAAATAAGGTTGATTTGTTTTGTCTCACACCTGATGGTTGCTTGAAAAGACTTATATTTGTGGCAATTTCAGTAACCAGCTAATTTAAATGAAAAGGCAAATGAGAAAGACAGCATTGTTTTTGTGGGCTTGCGCTTATAGTGCGGCTTTGTGGGCGCAAAGCCCGGAGGAGAAGGGTTTGGCGGTGATTAATCGGACGACGGCAGAGGCGCATATCGGTTTCTTGGCCAGTGATAACTTGGAAGGGCGGGAGGCCGGCACACGGGAAGGCCGTATCGCCGGAGATTATATTGCGGCACAGCTGCAAGCGATGGGGATCGCTCCGTTAGATGGATCCTATTTCCATCCCTTCGAGGCCTACCATCTGGAGCGCCAGAAGCGGGGAGCCCGTTGGCAGGTGCATCCCGACTCTGTGGCGGTGATTCGGGCGACCAACGCCTATCAACGCTTAGACCTGCGCAACGTCTTGGGCATGATCGAGGGAAAGAATCCTCAGGAAATCGTGATCGTCGGTGCGCATTACGATCATTTGGGGCGTGATTCCTTCTTGGCTGGTGACCAGATCTATAACGGAGCGGACGATAACGCTTCCGGTGTCTCTGCTGTGTTGCAGATAGCACGGGCGTTTGTGGCGACGGGTAAGCAGCCGGAGCGCACCATAGTCTTCGCTTTCTGGGATGGCGAGGAGAAGGGTTTGCTGGGCTCGAAGGCTTTCGTGCAATCTTTCACACGCATGAATCAGGTGAAAGGCTACCTCAATTTCGATATGATCGGCCGTAACAACGACGAGTCGAAGCCCAATCATGTTGTCTATTTCTACACGGAGGCGAAGCCGCAGTTTGGCGATTGGCTGAAGGAGGAGATTCAGACCTATCACCTCGATTTGGTACCCGACTATAGACCGTGGGATAACCCGATTGGAGGAAGTGACAATGGTTCTTTCGCACGAGTGGGTGTACCAATTATATGGTATCACACGGATGCCCATCCCGACTATCATCAGCCCTCCGATCATGCTGAGCGTATCAACTGGAAGAAGGTGGTAGAGATTACCAAGGCTTCCTTCCTTAATATGTGGTATATGGCTAACCGCAAGTTTTGAATGAAGAGGCAGTAAACAGTTGTAATAGTTATATCATGAAGAAATATCACGTTTATCTTTTGGCATTGGCATTGTATGGTGCGCTTTTGACGGCTTGTAGCTCCGATAAACCTGTGAAGCAGATTGCATTCGATGCTACCAAGGAGGTCTCAGGTGAGCGGTTCGCATTGAAAGATATTAATCCTGAACTTCCCACCGATTGGACTGACTACCAGTTTGTCGTGATTGAATATAAAATAAGCACGGCACAACGTTTTCATTTAGGTTTTCATACGCAACATGGTTATAATGAATTGCGAGTGATGTCGTACGTACCTAATGCTTGGAATAAATTAGCGATACCCATGCGTTTTTTTACGGAGTTGCCTGATCCTAAGGTGGATTTGGCGGCTACGTTTAACCAACCCCGCTACACAGGCTGGATTAATTTAGGTGGTCAGCGTGTCCCAATGGAGGGAGTTGATTCGGTGGGTGTCCGTATGCGTCGAGCCATTGGTAATCCCACGATAGAGATTCGTTCTATTACTTTGTCAAAGGATGATCCAGGAGATGCCTATCTGGAAGCAACCCCAGCGATCGATCGGTTTGGACAACATGTCAATGTAGATTATCCAGAGAAGATTCATTCTTTAGAGCAGCTGCAAAGCGAATGGAGACAAGAAGAGGAAGAGCTCATTGATCTGGATGCTTACCATTACACGAAGTTTGGAGGGTATAAACAGAAACGTTTGCAGGCAACAGGCTTTTTCCGTACGGAATTGGTCGGTGGGCGTTGGTGGTTTGTTGATCCAGAAGGCTACTTATTCTTGTCTGTGGGTGTGGATTGTGTTAGTGCTGGAGGAGGTGGCAATGTGCGTGCGTATGATCAACGTCCTGCCTTGTATGACCAACTTCCTCCTCAGGAATTGACAAAATCCGGCAGTCAGCCTTCTTTGGGCTTATGGAATCAATATCGGCGCTTTGGTGACGAGTATAAAACGAAATCCAAGGAATTGATCTTCAAACGGATGGATAAGTGGGGCTTGAATACGATTGCCAATTGGTCAGACAAACAGGTGATGTTGATGAATCGAAAGGCTTTTCTTTGGCCTTTGTATGATTTACGTATGGATTCTCGTTTGATGGGATTAAGTGATGTGTATGCGCCCGATTTTGAGCAAGCAGTGGCTCAATCTATCGCTGATGCTGTCAAACCCTTGAAAGATAATCCTTGGTTATTGGGCTATTTTATTGGCAATGAACCTGCTTGGTTAGGTGATGAGGTGCGTTTGTGTGATTTGATTCTTAAAGGTGAGGAACGCCCCATTCAGAAAGTTTTGGTGGATTATTTGGCACAGAAGGGCGATTCTCCCGACGCACGAAAGCAATTTATTTGGGATACTTTTGATACCTTTTTACAAACTACGAATCGTCTGCTGAAACGTTATGATCCGCACCATTTGAACTTAGGCATTCGTTTTGGGAATGTGATGAATTTACCAGAACCGATTCTGAAAAGTTGTGGAAGGGCTTTCGATGTATTTAGCTTCAATTGTTATGCGCTTCGTCCGGATCCAGCGATGATGGATCGAGTTTTGTCGATCGCAAAACTGCCGATGTTGATTGGAGAGTATCATTTTGGTACGGTTGATCGAGGTTTGGCGCAATCCTTATGGCAGGTAGAAAGCCAGGCTGAGCGTGGAGTGGCTTATCGCTATTATACCGAGCAGGCTTATAGTCATCCGGGATTGATTGGTACGGGTTATTTCCAGTGGTGTGATCAAGATATGACAGGCCGGTTTGATGGAGAGAATTATAATTGTGGACTGATAGATGTAACAGACCGTCCCTATAAAGAGCAGGTGGAGGCCATGATGGAGACGGCTAAACGTTTGTTTGACATCCATGCCGGACGTTTATCACCTGTTGAAACGCAGCCTATTCATCCTCGTGGCCATGAACAGATTCCCGACTTGTGGAATGAATAATTTAAGGGGAGGCCTCCTCAATCAATAGGGAGGTCTTCCCAATGACCATTAACCAATTCTCGTGTGGTGGTAAAACCTGCCTCTTTTAAAAGCTGAAACGCTTGTGCACGGCCATCGTTTACTAAATCCGGATAGTGGCAATCTGAGTTGACCATGACTGGAATGCCTAATTTGTGGATATGCGACAAATAGTTCTTACGAGGATATAACTCATCCTTTTTGAGCAGATTCTTGGTATTAATCTCGATCATGAGTTGGTGCTGTCGAGCTAAGTCAAGGCAATCTTCAAAAGGCTTGCGATACCAATCTTGTTCCGGATCAAAAAGTGCGTATTTCTGCCCATTCATATAAATCTTGTCGATATGCCCGATGATGTCAATCCCACCTGCCTCAATCATCTGTTGAGTAGTCTCAAAGTAATGTCGGACCAATTTGCGGATGTCTCCCTCAAAATAGTACTCCACGGAATGTGCGTAATCCCTGAATGAACCATCAATACAGACCATGTTCGCCTCTTTAAGCTCTGCAGAGATAGGCAGGAAGTGGATCGAGCCAATCCGATAGTCGAGCGGCAATTCTCGGAAATAGGGGATAGAGGCATTATAGGTTTTGTCTAAGTAATCGATTTCCAACCCTGCGTAAATCTCTAAACGATCAGCGTATTTCTGGCGTAGCCGATTGATTTCCTGAAGGTATTCAGGCATATCAATGGCAGACATGTTCCAGTTTGTCTCAAAAGGAAGAGGAGAGTGGGAGGAAAATCCATAGGCCCTAAACCCTTTGGCAATTGCAAAACGGACAAAGTCTTCCGGATTGCTTCGGCCATCACAAAATGTACAATGACTATGGTAGTTGCTCAGTTGCATCTCTATTGATTTAAGCGGTTTGCAAAAATAGGAAATTTCTTGATTCATGTGTCGCAAATAAATATTTATTCGTACTTTTGCCCGTCATTATGGCGATAGCGGTCGTTATCGTCGTCAACGAGGAATAAATTTTAAGACGATGAATATATCTTATAATTGGCTGAAAGCATATCTTGATTTTGATTTAACACCGGATGAAGTAGCTGCGGCTCTTACCTCTATTGGCTTGGAAACAGGTGGTGTAGAGGAGGTTCAAACCATCAAGGGAGGACTGGAAGGATTGGTGATTGGTGAGGTATTGACTTGTGAGATGCATCCCAACTCAGATCATTTACATATCACAACTGTCAACGTGGGTGGCGAATCGCCTTTGCAGATTGTTTGTGGTGCGCCTAATGTGGCTGCTGGGCAGAAAGTGGTTGTGGCTGTAAATGGTACCAAACTGTACGATGGTGACGAGTGCTTTACCATCAAGCGTTCGAAGATTCGAGGTGTAGAGTCAAATGGAATGATTTGTGCTGAAGACGAGATCGGTATTGGTACAGATCATAGCGGCATTATCGTGTTGCCGGCTGAGGCGATTGTAGGAACTCCGGCTAAGGAGTATTATAATATTAAGAGCGACTATGTGTTGGAGGTGGACATTACTCCTAACCGAGTGGATGCCACTTCGCACTATGGTGTAGCGCGTGATTTGGCTGCTTATTTGAAACAGCAGGGTAAATCGGCGCATTTACAACTTCCTTCTGTTGAGGCCTTTCAAATCGATGATCCGACACCAGCAATTGCTGTAGAGGTAGCCAATGAGGAGGCTTGTCTGCGCTATACGGGTGTGACCATTAAGGGAGTGACCGTGAAAGAGAGCCCCGAGTGGTTGCAGGATCGTTTACGTACAATTGGTTTACGTCCGATTAATAATGTAGTGGATGTCACTAATTTTATTTTGCACGAGTTAGGTCAGCCGTTGCACTCTTTTGACGCAAATAAGATTAAGGGAGGTAAGGTGATTGTGAATACATGTCCGGAAGGTACGAAGTTTGCGACCTTGGATGGTGTTGAGCGCACATTGACCACACGTGATTTGATGATTTGCAATGCGGAAGAGCCCATGTGTATCGCCGGTGTCTTCGGTGGTTTGGATTCTGGCGTGACTGAGGCCACAACGGATGTATTCTTGGAGTCAGCTTGTTTTCATCCAACATGGATTCGTAAGACAGCCCGTCGTTTTGGCTTGAATACGGATGCCTCTTTCCGTTTCGAGCGTGGTTTAGATCCCAATCAGACTGTCTATGTGTTGAAACGTGCGGCTCTTTTGATTCAAGAGCTGGCTGGTGGACAGATCACAGGAGAGATTGTGGATGTCTATCCGAAGGTGGTTGCTCCCTATCGCGTTGAGGTTACCTATCAGAAGATCAATTCCTTGATTGGCAAAGAGATTCCAGTTGAGACGGTCAAGAGTATCGTTGAGAGCTTGGAGATGCAGATCGTGAACGAGACTCCGGAAGGCCTGACTTTGGATGTGCCCGTTTATCGCATTGATGTACAGCGTGATGTGGATGTTATTGAGGATATCCTGCGAATCTATGGCTACAATAATGTGGAGTTCAGTGACCAGGTGAAGTCTAACTTGAGCTATCAGACACCGACTGACCACAGTTGGAAGCTGCAGAACTTGGTTTCTGAGCAGCTTTGTGGTGCGGGTTTCAATGAGATCCTGAACAACTCATTGACGCGCTCAGCTTATTACTCTGAGTTAACCACCTATCCGGAAGCACACTGTGTGATGTTGATGAATCCGTTGAGTGCCGATTTGAATTGTATGCGTCAAACGCTGCTATTTGGTGGTTTGGAGAGTATCGAACACAACTTGAAGCGTAAGCAGCATAGCATTCGTTTCTACGAGTTTGGCAATTGCTACGATTATAATATCGAGAACAAAAAAGAGGGTGCTGCTCTTGGTGAGTTCAGTGAGGAGTATCGTTTGGGTATCTGGTTGGCTGGTAACCGGGTAGATAACAGTTGGGCACATCCCAATGAGAAGAGCTCAATCTACGAGTTGAAGGCTTACGTGGAGAATATCTTGCTTCGTTTGGGCGTTGATATGAAGCGATTGGTCATGAGCCAGTTTACCAATGATCTCTATGCAGCTGGATTAACAATTCGTAGTGGTGCAGGTCGCCAGTTGGGTACATTGGGTATTGTCAATAAAAAGATCTGTAAGCAGTTGGATATTGATGTGGAGGTTTATTATGCGGAACTTTCTTGGACAACCTTGATGAAGGAGATCAAGAAGGCGACAGTTACCTTCTCCGAGATTTCTAAGTTCCCGGCTGTAAAACGTGATTTAGCGCTGTTGCTGGATAAGAGCGTCCAATTTGCTGAAGTGGAGAAAGTGGCTAAAGAAAGTGATCGTAAGCTGTTGAAATCCGTGAGTCTGTTTGATGTGTATGAGGGCAAGAACCTTCCCGCAGGTAAGAAATCGTATGCAGTTAGCTTCTATCTGCAGGATGAGAATAAGACCTTGAACGATAAACAGATTGATGCAATCATGAAGAAGATCCAGACTAATCTGGAGCAGAAGTTAGGTGCGCAGTTGCGATAAGTAAAGAGATAATCATTAATCAAAAAACATACAATTCTATAATATGGGAAGAGCGTTTGAGTTCCGTAAAGCAAGAAAGTTTAAACGTTGGGGCAATATGGCCCGTGTATTCACGAAGTTAGGCAAGGAGATTACGATCGCCGCTAAGCAGGGCGGAACGGAGCCTGAGAACAATCCGCGTTTGCGTGTATTGATGCAGACAGCGAAGAAGGAGAACATGCCGAAGGAGAATGTAGAACGCGCCATCAAGCGTGCCGTTTCTAAAGACTTCACTGATTACAAGGAGATGAACTACGAGGGATATGGTCCCTTCGGTATCGCTATATTCGTGGAGACTGCCACTGACAATACGACCCGTACGGTTGCGAATGTACGTAGCTATTTCAACAAGAATGGTGGTAACTTGGGTACGACTGGTAGCTTGGAGTTCTTGTTTGAGC
>OBLI01001128.1_pt1 | contig 26904 bp, 19 predicted proteins | sample 1519701 | NCBI WGS metagenome assembly OBLI01 (sample SAMEA3663005, study PRJEB22513) | pig gut metagenome | biome: pig gut; feature: pig-associated habitat; material: faeces | place: France | collected 2012 | reverse complement strand
TTGGACTGAACTGGCACAGAAAAGTCTGTCCTATTCTGGATAAGATAAAAGGGGGGAAGACTCACCCTACGGGGCACTTAGCCCCCAGGAAATTTTTACTGAACCTAGATAACAGCAGGACATATAACGCTTTTGCCCTTTCTTTAATTGACAATGTCTCCTTACACCCAGGATGCCGCTACGCTTTACCCTGGGCTATGTGCTTCTGCGCTTACAGTGCGTGCTGGTCAATGCGTGTTCGGTGAGCAAGTAGTCAGAGTAAATCAGGAACAGTTCCATTTTGGGTACATCAAACTTTACACCCTACCTAATAAATAGGGTCTCCAATTTGATGTGCAAATAATGGATATCCTATTTATTCACATTCATCAGGAACTCCGCAAAGATGCGCGCGGCACTCTCCACCTTGGCCGCACACGGCCTCACCTTGTAGTATTCGGCCGTGCGCTCATCAGGCACGTGCGTCACCTTTGTCTCCGGCCTCACCCCACCTATGCCGAGCAGTTCGGCACAGATGATGGAGCCGTTACGCTCCTTGAATGTGGCAAGGAGCCGCTGTACCACCTCGTAGCATGCACTCTTGCCCTTGCGGTCGGCACCATCTGTCTGACCGCAATGCAGTCCGGCGAGAATGACAAGTCCCGACACTGCGCCGCACATCATGCGCATTCTGCCAACGCCGCCTCCGAAACCAGCTCCTATACGCTTGGCCATGTCAGCATCCAGTCCATACAAGTCTGAAAAGGCTGCGACAACACTCTGGCAGCAGCCATATCCCTGCATGAAATACTCTACGGCAAGGGATATCCTTTCTTCCAAATCTTTATCCATAGTCATTATTATATAATATGTATATTCTCTTTCGCTCATTCCAATATGGCATCAGCCGTCCAGCACGAATGCCATCAGGGACATCCTGCTGCAAAAATAAGCATTTATAGCGGAATACACACTTCTTTTGACAGATTTTTCTCAACAACCTAAGTAGTGGCGAAAAAACTCTGTGCGATTTATATCATTAATCACCAGAAAAAGTCGGATGAACCTCATAATTGTCCACAAAAGAAAGAATATTCTGTAAAAAACAGCGATTTACTCATATTTTGTTGTATCTTTGCCATGTCAATGGTGAATTTCTGTCGCTTTAGTATGCAAATAATGCAGGCTGAAGTGCTGCGGAATTTAGGTAAAAGCTCAAAATAAACTAATAACTTCACATCAATATCCAAATTAAAATGAAAGTTCGATTACCGATATTAGCATCATTAGTTTTAGGTATCCAGAGTGTAGCTGGCCAAACAATAGAGGATGTTTTTATGAATCCTCCTGCCGAGGCCAAGCCTATTATGATATGGCAGTGGATGGACGGCATGATATCTGAAGAAGGAATAACCGCCGACTTGGAGGCTTATCAGAAAGCAGGCATCGGTGGTGTGCAGAACTTCCAAGTAGGAGGTACTGCCCAGGGACTGGTGAAGGACACTGCCAATGCCATTGGCTCGGAGCGATGGCAACAGCTGATGCGATTTGCCATCAGCGAATGCCGCCGCTTGGGTCTTACGTTTGGAACACACAATTGTCCCGGATGGTCGTCAAGTGCCTATCCTGCCGTCAAGCCCGAGTTCTCCATGCAGAAGCTGGTTTGGACCATGGTCAAGTCACAAGGCAGGCGACATGTCAGCCTGAAACAGCCTGAGACCAATTTTGGCTATTATGAAGACATAGCAGTTGTTGCAGTTCCTGATGACAGCATCGTTCAGAAGGAGCAGATTATTGTTTACCCTAACATCGCCAGCATCCAGCTTCCAAAAGGAAAATGGAAAGTCTATCGCTTCGGCCATACCGCCAATGGCAAGACCAACGGCAGCACGTCACCCGAAAGTGGTACCGGTCTGGAGTGCGACAAGATGAGCCGTGAGGCAGTTGCCCATTATTGGTCGACCTATCCTGCCATGCTGCTAAACCTTGCTGGTGAAGAGGCAGGCAATACGTTCCAACTATTGGAGATTGACAGTTATGAGGCTGGCGGTCAGGAATGGACAAAACGGATGCCAGAGGAGTTCTCGCAAAGAAGAGGGTATGACATGCTCAGATGGTTGCCTTCCTTGACGGGGGTAGTAATCAACAGCCGTCAGGCTACAGAAAAGTTCAAGCGTGACTGGCGTGATACCGTCTCTGATTTATTTGCAGAGAACTATTATGGCTACATGAGCGAACTGGCGCACGAGCACGGTCTGCAGTTGTTGGTGCAACCATACGGTACCGGCTCTGCCAAGCCGTTCAATCCCATCAACACCGATAAGATAGTGCGCCAATTAGGTGCAGACGACCCAATATGTGCAGAGTTCTGGGCGAAGCCCACCAATTGGGGCTGGAAGGACATTCCCCGTGTCGTTAATGCTGCAAGGCGGGGCGGGCATGAAGTTGTCTACGCAGAGGGATTCACCTGTTGGCCGCTTCATGCCTGGAAGGACGACCCTGCCCGGCTGAAAGCAATCGCCGACTCTTCCTTCTGCCTTGGCATCAACAGGTTGATGCTTCACGCAGCGGCCCACAATCCCTGGGTGAACGCAAAGCCGGGCATGACTTTCGGCATGTGGGGCACATGGTGGACACCAGGACAGACATGGTGGAAGGATGGTGCCCGTCCGCTGTTCTCCTATTTCGCCCGCTGCCAGGCGCTATTGCAGAGAGGACGTTTCGTTGATGACTTCAAGAGCAAAAATCCCTCGTTGACTGCTGGTGCAGACGGTATTCACTGGATACATCGCAAGGATGGTGAGGCTGATATTTATTTCATTGCCAACGCCAAGGACTCTACCCTGACCACAACCCTGACCCTCAGTTTGAGTGGGAGGATTCCTGAAATATGGGATCCGGAAACCGGTGCATGGTCTATGGCTGAGACATGGACGTCTGCCGAAGGAATGACACAAGTCAGACTTCAGCTGACTACACGCCGTGCCGTATTCCTTGTCTTAAGAGAGCAGACAACCGAACAGGGGCCTGGTCTAATGCCGCATCAGCCCGCATCTGTGGAGGAAATAGCTCTCAATAACCCTTGGACCATCAAATTCGATGATGGCAAGACAGCTGAGTGGACTTCGCTGTTGCCGTGGAACGAGTCATCCGATGACAATATCAAGTACTTCTCCGGCACAGCACGCTATACGCAACATCTGTATCTGAAAGAGTTGGACCGAAACTACAACTACGTGCTGGATTTGGGTGAAGTGAAAAACCTCGCCGTGGTCAAGGTGAATGGGAAGACATGCGGTACACTATGGCGGCCACCCTTTGCTGTCGACATTACAGACGCTTTGCTTGGGGGCGACAATACGCTGGAGATAGATGTCACGAACTTATGGGTTAATCGAATGGTGGGCGACGAGCAGGAACCAGACGATGTGGAATGGTCAGAGCCTGTGACCTTTAGCGCAGCCCCAAACTCGCCAAGTATCGGCAGGTTTATGAAGGAAGTGCCCGAATGGCTCAGCAAGGGGATGGCACGTCCCACAAAGCGCAAGGCGGTTGTCTCAATGAAATTCTTTGAGAGAGACACTCCCCTTCTTCGCTCGGGATTGATGGGACCAGTGGTATTGCAAAAGATTCCCACAAATGCCGAACAGCCATCCACTGAAGAAGAGCTACGGATAAAACATGGCAAGCATGAAATCTATGGTGTGTTGAGCACGCCTGACAATGCCCAAAAGCGTCACCCGATAGTGATTGTGTCTCATGGTTTCAATGGCACGCATCATCATGGCCGGAATTATTTCAAGATGCTCAACGAACTGGGATATATGTGTTATGCCTTTGACTTCCCTTGTGGTGGAACAGGCAGCCGTACGGACAACAACACAGTGAACATGTCTGTGCCTGATGAGCAGAAAACATTGGAGGCTATCGTGCGATATTTCAAGTCACGATCTGATGTCGACAAGAAGAACATAGTGCTGTTGGGTGAGAGCCAGGGTGGACTCATATCAGCCATGACAGCTGCCAGGATGAAAAAAGACATCCGCAAGCTGGTTCTTGTATTCCCGGCCTTATGCATTCCCGACAACTGGAACAGCCGCTACCCGCAGGTGACCGACATTCCGGATACTACAAGAATATGGCGGGTACCCATCGGGCGGCGTTTCTTCACAGAGATACGGGATATGGACCCATATAAGGCTGTTGAGGCATACGAAAGCCCTGTCCTGATAATCCATGGCGATGCCGACGCAGTGGTTCCTATAGATTATTCGCGGCGGGCTGCAAAGCTATACAAGAATGCCCGACTGGTTGAAATTCCCCATGCCGGTCATGGGTTCAACGGCAAGGATTTCAAATGGTCTTTGGATAATATAAGGCAGTTCCTCGTGGAGAATGATTTTCTCTAATTACACTTGCATAATCCGTAATAATTGCCTACTTTTGTAGCAAAACAGACGTTGGCGTCTGTAAAAACAGGAACTAAAAAATAATATCGTTCAACCAACAAACAACAACATGAAGATTTCAGAACAAAGAAGCAGCATGCTGCACGGAGTGCTGCTTATGACCCTCTTCGCCTGCGCCGCCTTCTATATAGGCGACATGGCCTTCGTAAAGGCATTGTCGTTCTCACCGATGATAGTGGGTATCATCCTTGGTATGCTCTATGCCAACAGCCTCAGAAATAATCTGCCCGAGACGTGGACTCCCGGCATAGCCTTTTGCTCGAAACGGGTGCTCAGGTTCGGCATCATACTCTATGGTTTTAAGCTCACCTTCCAGGATGTGACAGCCGTTGGCCTTCCCGCCGTCTGCATTGACGCCATAATCGTTGTGTCAACAATACTCATAGGCATCGGTGTTGGCCGTCTGCTGAAGATGGACCGTGGCATAGCCTTGCTGACATCCGTAGGAAGCGCCATCTGTGGAGCGGCAGCTGTCCTCGGCACAGAGTCGGCCATCAGGGTAAAGCCTTACAAGACGGCAGTGGCTGTGGCTACGGTAGTGATATTCGGCACCACGGCCATGTTCCTCTACCCTGCCCTGTACCGTGCAGGCATCTTCGACCTTACACCGCAGCAGATGGGCATCTACGCCGGTTCCTCCATCCACGAGGTCGCACATGTGGTAGGTGCCGGAAACGCCATGGGAAAAGAGGTCTCCGATAGCGCCATCATCGTGAAGATGATACGTGTTATGATGCTCGTGCCCGTGCTGCTCGTCATTAGCTGGGATGTGGCACGCCAGGCCCGGCGCAATCCAGAGGCAGACACCATGGAGCGTGGGAAAATCAATATACCATGGTTCGCCATTCTCTTCCTTGCCGTCATCTGTTTCAACAGCCTAAACCTTATGCCGGAGGCTGTCGTGGCAGGCATCAACACCTTCGACACCTTCCTGCTCACCATGGCTATGACAGCTCTCGGCGCAGAGACAAGCATAGAGAAATTCAAGAAGGCTGGAGCCAAGCCGTTCGTGTTGGCAGCCATACTCTTCGCATGGCTGCTCGGTGGCGGATATATGCTGGCCAAGTTTGTAGTACCAATGATCGGATAACAGGGAGGGCACCGATATGAAAAGGCTATCATACTTTCTCGCCTCAGCAATGCTCGTACTCACCTCCATGAGTGCCTGGGCGCAGGAGACTTTCTGGCTTGGAGCGGACATCAGCGGAACAACAGAGATGGAGTCCAAGGGCATCAGGTTCTACAACAGCAAGGGAGAGATACGTGAGAACACGGCCTTGATGAAGGAACTCGGACTAAACGCCGTAAGACTAAGGGTATGGGTGAACCCGCGTGGAGGATGGAGCGGTGCCGAGGACGTGCTGGTGATGGCACGCCGTGCACGCTACTACGGAATGGCAGTAATGATAGACTTCCACTACAGCGACTGGTGGGCAGACCCAGGGAAGCAGCATATACCTGCCGCATGGCAGTATATGAAATTTGACGAGATGCGGCATGCCCTCGCCTGCCATACACGCGACGTGCTGAAACTGCTCAGAGAAAACAGCATCGACGTAAAATGGGTACAGGTAGGCAACGAGACCACAAACGGATTCCTATGGCCTGTGGGACGCGCATCGGACAACATGGAAAACTATGCGTCGTTTACTCAGGCTGGCTATGAGGCCGTAAAGGAGGTGTACCCAGACGCAAAGGTTATAGTACACCTCGATGGCGGTTGCGACCGTAAGCGCTACGACTTCATATTCGACGGACTGCGCAAGTATGGCGCCAAATGGGACATCATCGGACTCAGCGTCTACCCCTACTGGGACATAGAGGCCAAACTCGAGACCGACTGGCAGGGCACGGTGAGGGACTTCACGGAGAACATCAGATACCTAAGCCGGAAATATTCTACTGAGTGCATGGTCGTCGAGACGGGTGTGGAGGCTAAGAAACCCAAGGAAGGCAAGACGATAATGAAGGCCATCATCAACGCCGCACGCAACAACTGCGACGGCCACTGTCACGGCGTGTTCTACTGGGCACCAGAGCTCGAGGGGCACTACCCTCTCGGAGCTTTCAGCAACCACCGCCCAACAGAAATCATGGATGCGTTTGGAGAATAGGCTATTATCTCATATAAGATTGTTATTGTGTTGATAATTAGCGTTTTTGATATTGTTATTAATTAGGGTGTCCAATTTGATGTGCAAAAATGAATATCCTAATTCTGAAGTTCATGTCGGTAATTGTCGCGCTGTAAGCGCAAGGACAATGTCACATTACACCCAGGGTGCCACTTCGCTCTACCCTGGGCTATGAGCAGGTTGCCCTTTCTTTTTCACTGAGCTGTTTTATCCACTTAGCCAAGATAGTACCATTCCCGGCAAACCCAAAAAAAGCGGGAAGGAGACCTTCCCGCTTTGATATTGATGTTGTGTTGAAATTACTCAGCCACGAGAGTGAAGCGCTTGTAAGCGACAATCTTGAGCTCAGCATCCTGCTTCTTCAGGAACTCAGCAACGGTCTGCTTGTCGCCATCACCGAACTGGAACTCCTGGTCAACGAGACAGTTGTCCTTGAAGAACTTAGCCAGACGACCCTTAGCGATGTTCTGTACCATCTGCTCAGGCATGTTGGCGAGCTTCTGCTCAGCAGTCTCCTGCTTGAGCTTGCGGATAGCGTCAGCGTCAGCCTCTGTGATGTTACCCTTACGGATACCCTCTTCGAGGTGCTCCTCGCTCTCAGCAATGTAAGCGTTGTAGCCAGCCTTCTTGATGGCAGCAGCAACAGCCTTCTCTACCTGCTCTTCCTTGGTCTTCTGAACAGCTACCTTGTACTCCTCGTCCTTAACCTCCTGTGGTACGGAAGCCTCGTCGAGTGCTACAGGCTTCATGGCAGCAACCTGCATGGCAACCTTGTGGGCAGCCTCAGCAGCAGGCTTGTTTGTCTGAACCATTGTAGCGAGGGTATGCTTGTTCATGTGGTCGTAGATTTCGATGTTCTCGCCCTCGAGGAAGTTGTAGCCATCGATTTCCATCTTCTCGCCAGAGATACCAGAACGCTGCTGAACAGCAGTTGCAGCATCATCACCGTTAGCGAGCTTCAGGCTCTTAACCTCTTCGAGGTCCTTAGCCTTGGCAGCGATAGCAGCGTCGAGGATGCTTTCGGTAAGAGCGATGAAGTCTGCACCATTGGCAACGAAGTCAGTCTCACACTTTACTGCAACCATAGCAGCGAAGCCGTCAACCTTCTTTACGAGAACACAGCCATTAGATGTTTCACGATCAGAACGCTTGGCAGCGATGGCAAGACCACGCTCACGAAGCAAGTCCTTTGCCTTGTCGAAGTCACCTTCGGCCTCTACAAGGGCTTTCTTGACATCACCAAGTCCGGCACCAGTCATTGTGCGGAGCTTCTTGATGTCGTCCATTGTTGGTTTGTAAGCCATAATATCTTTAAATTCTAAATTTTACAAAATTATTCAGCAGCTGGAGCTTCCTCTGCAGGAGCCTCCTCCTTACGTGCCTTACGTGGAGCACGCTTCTTGCCCTCGGCAGCCTCTTCAGCCTGCTCAGCAGAAGCCTTCTCGTCGGCCTTCTCAACCTTGCGCTCCTCAAGACCCTCAGCGATAGCGCCGCAAACAGCGTTGAGGATAGTCTCTACAGAGTCCTTAGCGTCATCGTTGGCAGGGATGATGTAGTCGATGTTCTTAGGATCAGAGTTGGTGTCAACGATACCGAAAACAGGAATACCAAGACGGTTGGCCTCCTTGACAGCGATGTGCTCCTTCATTACGTCAATAACGAAGAGTGCAGAAGGCAGACGTGTAAGGTCAGCGATAGAACCGAGGTTCTTCTCGAGCTTAGCACGCTGGCGGTTAATCTGCAGAATCTCACGCTTAGAGAGGTTAGAGAATGTACCGTCAGCCATCAGCTTGTCGATGTTGGACATTTTCTTAACAGCCTTACGGATTGTCGGGAAGTTGGTGAGCATACCGCCCGGCCAGCGCTCGATAACGTATGGCATATTTACAGATGTAGCCTTCTCAGCTACGATATCCTTGGCCTGTTTTTTAGTAGCGACGAACAAAACCTTCTTGCCGCTCTTGGCAATAGCCTTCAAGGCTTCAGCAGCCTCGTCGATTTTTACTACGGTCTTGTTAAGGTCTATGATATGGATACCATTACGCTCCATGAAGATATAAGGAGCCATTGCAGGATTCCACTTGCGGCGGAGGTGTCCAAAGTGGCAACCAGCCTGAAGTAATTGGTCAAAATTAGTTCTTGACATTGTCGTTTCTTTTGTTTAAATTGTTGTTTACTTTCTTTTTAATTCTTTTGTTAGAACCAATCCGCGGGTAATCGTCCTTGCGGGCAAGTCGGGCGGATTTAGATGCTAAACTGTTCAGTGTTGTCAGCTTTTCTATTCTTCAGCTAAAACATTAACGCTTACTGAACTGGAAGCGGCGGCGTGCCTTTGGCTGACCTGGCTTCTTACGCTCAACAGCACGGCTGTCGCGTGTGAGGAATCCCTGTGACTTGAGAGCCTTCTTGTCCTCGGCATTGACTTTCACGAGTGCGCGGGCGATAGCAAGTCTAAGAGCCTGGCTCTGACCAGTGAAGCCACCTCCGTCAAGGTTAGCCTTAATATCATACTTCTCAGCAACCTCGAGCAGGTTCAATGGCTGCTTAACCACGTACTGCAGGATGGCTGATGGGAAAAACTCTGTCAAATCTTTCTTGTTAATGGTGATCTTGCCTGTTCCCTCTGTAAGGTAAACACGAGCTACAGCGCTCTTGCGGCGACCTATTGCGTTAATAACTTCCATCTTTGCTTAATTATTTATACTGATTAATATCGATAGTCTTTGGCTTCTGAGCCTCATGGATGTGCTCTGTACCCTCATATATATAGAGGTTGTTCATCAGTGAGCGTCCGAGAGGACCCTTAGGGAGCATACCCTTAACGGCGTGACGGATAATCTTGTCAACACCACCCTGACGCTTGCGCAGCTCAGCGGGAGTATTGAATCTCTGTCCGCCTGGATAACCAGTATAACGTGTGTAGACCTTGTCAGTCTCCTTCTTACCAGAGAAGACAACCTTTGCAGCGTTGATGATGATAACGTTGTCTCCACAATCTACGTGAGGAGTGAACGATGGCTTATACTTGCCACGCAGCAACTTTGCCACTTTAGAGCAAAGGCGACCAACAATCTGGTCACTTGCATCGATTACGACCCACTCCTTCTTAGCTGTTTCCTTGTTAACGGAAATAGTCTTGTAACTTAAAGTGTTCATCTTAAATTTTAAATTTTACTACTAAAAAACGTTTATACAATTATTATATACTACAGGCGCAGGCAATGCCTTGCACCCTGTCTGGGCGATTCACTAACCACCATGCCCGGCCAAAAGCACAGCTATTAACACTCCCAGACCGAGGGCTCTAAGTGTACCCTCCAAATAATCGGTCTGCAAAATTACTCATTTTATATGAGTTATGAGATATTAGAGGGAAAGGGATGCTTATATTTAGAGTTTTTTAACTAACGACAAGCGCGTACTGCCTACTGTATTCGTGAAAAGTTGCATAGTGAAGATTGAGAGAAAGACTGCGTTTTACGACTTCTTGCGGATATAATTTCTTATGGCGAACCACAAGTGCATTATGGCCGTGGGTATCAGTCCGTAGTGGTGGCACATGATATGGAACCTTTCACGCAGCGAGTCCTTGTGATGCTGGTTTGTCATGCCTCCATCAAGGTAGTGGGCTACCACCATTCCCGTGTTGCGCATAGCGAGGTTACGCTTTGCCCCAAGCCTCATTATGCGTATGCACCAGTCTACATCGGCGCTGTAACGGTAGTCAAGGTTATATGGTGTGAGCTTAGCGAGGTCAGTCCTGGCATAGAACGCCTGATGGCACACCAGCATTCCTTTCAGGAACGATCGCCATGACAGTTTTCGTGGAGCCATCAGGTGGCGGTGTCTGAGGAAGTTGCCGTCAGCATCTACGATGTCCGTATCTCCATATAGCACGGCAGGCAGTTCCTCGCCATCGCCCACTGCGGCCTCAACCATCTCCAACGTATCGGGTGCAGGAAACGTGTCGCCGGCATTGAGGAAGAGTACGTAGTCGCCTGTAGCCATAGCTATGCCCTTGTTCATGGCATCATACAGTCCCTTGTCGGGTTCCGATACCACGATGACGCGGTGAAGAGAGTCTTCCATTAGGTTTTTCTTACGATAAGCCTCAGCCAGAGCCACAGTGTCGTCAGCAGACGCCCCGTCTATGATGATATGTTCCACATCCTTGCATGTCTGTGCCATGACACTACTAAGAGTTGCCGGCAGCACCTGCGAGGCGTTATAGGTGATGGTGATTATGGAGAATGTTATCATATCTTGTAATTCTTTGATGCCAGAGCCTGGCTGTACAACTCTGTATACCTAAGAGAGACACTTGTAAGCGAATAACAGGTGTGAACCTTGCGCAGGCATGCCGCAGAAAGCTCATTCCAGTCGGCACCAGCAAGTACCCACCTGATGCCATTGGCAAAATCAGCGGCATCGCAATAGTTAGCCACATAGCCATTCTTCAGATGGTCAATCATCTCGGGAATGCCTCCAACCTTAAATCCCACACATGGAACCCCACAGGCCATAGCCTCCATGATGGTGTTTGGCAGATTGTCGGACAGCGATGGCGTAACGAACAAGTCGACAGCAGAGTAGATTGCCACGATGCGTTTCGTCTCGCTTACATATCCCAATGGATATGCCTCCATGGGGAGACGTTCGGCAATCTCCTCTGCCTGTCCACCGAGTATTGCCACCACAGCGCGCTCACGGAGCGAAGGGTCATCAGCCAAGAGACGGTTCAGACTCTCAATCAAGTAATCCATACCCTTTCGCGGGTCTGTAACCTTCTGCGACACGAAGAGAATAATCTGCTTGTCCTCTGGCAGTTGCAGTTGCTTGCGTGCTTCCACCTTATCTACGGGATGGAATATTCTGGTATCTATCGGGTTTGGTATAGACACAATACGCTGTTCCTTCAGCAGCGCACTCTGCCTCGCCTCAGAGCACAGCCATCTGCTACAGGCCACGAAACTTATGCTGCGTGAGGCGAGCATGGCTTTCTTTCGTTTCCACACCCTTGCTGCCAGGTCGCCCAGGCATCCTCCCTTATGCAACATTCCACATTCCCTGCAATGAGACTTGAAGCGCTCGCATCTCTCCGGATAATGGCAGATGGCTGTAGCAGGCCACAAGTCGTGCATCGTCCATACCACAGGCTTGCCGCTATCCAGAATTCTCCTTATGCCCCTCAGCGACAGCATGCCCTGGTTTATCCAATGCAGATGAATGACGTCAGCCTCCTTAAATTCAGGAGTCTTTGTGATGTCAATGCCTGTATTGGCTATAGACACCGCAAAGAGGTTCTTGCGGCTGAAGAGATTGTTCAGCCATATCACAAACCGTTCGTAGACGAAGCTCCACGTTTTTCTGAACCAGCCGCCAACAGTCGCCACATAGAGGTGGTCGGTATTTTTCTCAACCACCAGCATCTTGGCCTGAACACCATTGTTGATAAGGGCTTTGGCGAGCCTGCTTGCTGCAATGGCCGCCCCACCCGTTCTCTCGCTTGTATTGACAATAAGGACTCTCATTATATATATTATTCAAGTTTCGTGTGTGCTCAACTATAGTATATGTATCAATAGTGTTGCACCCCTACCTGCACAGCAGCGCACAGACCTTGTCCTGGAAGTTTTTTCCGTTGTGGTTGTGCATTATGCCTTGGTTGATGATGGCAAAACACAGTCTGTGGCCGTTCGATGCCGTACAGTATCCAGCGAGCGAGCTGATGCCCGTCAGAGTTCCCGTCTTTGCCCTCACGTTACCATACGCCGACGTGCCCCTCATCCTTGATTTCAGCGTTCCGTCAACGCCGGCCACAGGAAGGGCATGATACAGATGGGGAAATATGTTCTCGTTGCGGAAAGCATATCTTAGCATCCTCACCTCCAGCTCTGCCGAGACGTAGTTGTACAGCGACAGTCCTGAACCGTCAGCCACCTGGTACCTTTCCGGGTTCAGTCCCAACTTGGTTATGAGCCTGTTGATGACACTGCGTGCGTGCTTTGCCGTTGCCGGCCTGCTTCCAGACGAGGCAGCAATCTGGTAGAACATGGATTCTGCATACAGGTTATCGCTCTCCTTTAGCATTTTCATGAGCACCTGCTCAATAGTATGGAAGCGTGAAATCACCGAGAATGCTCCCTGCGGCTTGCGCCTATCACAATTGAAGGACCCACTCAGGAATCGGTATGCCCTGTCTGCACTGTCCTTGTCGATGATGGCCACTCCGTCGTCGGTGAGCTTCCGCGCAAGCCTTTCCACGAAGTTGTTCTTGCGTCCAACGAGCAATGGCGACAGGCACGGATTGTCATCATCCCAACACCATCCCTCGCCCAGCGTCGCCGAGTCTTTCATAGTCTTGTCTGCATAGATGCCTCCCATTATGGTGTCGATGCCCATACGCCTGATGCTCTCCACGAAGGCGTTGAGGTCATCGTTGTTGAATCCCGGGTCGAAGCCTCCAACGCAGTAGATGTCTCCGCACAGCATCCTGCCCTTTACCTCGCCTGTGTAACAGAGGTCAGTCTTGAACTGATATCCTCCTCCGAGCTTATCAAGGGCTGCCACAGCCGTGATGACCTTCATTGTGCTGGCCGGCCTTAGCGTCTGCCTCTCGTTATAGCAGAATATTGCCGAGTCAGCGTCCAGGTCATAGACCATCAGTCCGAGCTGGCTTGTCTTGGTGATGTCAGACTGCACAAGGGCGGCAAGCCCCTCAACGACGGCTTGCGGCCATGGGCATGCAGAGGAGTCTGCCACGGCAGCTATGGTGTCATTGGGCATATTGCCATCGTGGCTGCCGGCATCGCAATCCGTCAGCTCGCCAGCCTCATTATTTTGCGCACTTGCCGCAAGAGCCGCACCAAAGGCCCACAATAATATATATAATGTCTTGTTCTTTATCATGACATAATCATTGAATGTGCAAAATTAGCAAAAAAACTTCGTTTGATGTGTGTATATTAAGATTTATTCGTACTTTTGCAACGGTCAAAGTCTATAGGGCTGAAGCATGAAGTATAAAAATAATAATGTAAAGCCTTCGGCCGCACCACACAATCTCCTCCCCTAACGGGGACCGTGCGAGAACCGCACAACGACGGGCACAGAACAAGAAACCTCAAAAGGCGTATATGACATACAAGTACGATTTTCTCATCATCGGCTCTGGAATAGCCGGTATGAGCTACGCCCTGAAAGTGGCAAGGGCAAAAAAGGGCAAGGTCTGCCTGATATGCAAGACCACACTTGAAGAAGCAAACACAGCGTTTGCCCAGGGAGGAGTAGCCTCCGTGACAAACATGTTGGTAGACAATTTCGACAAACACATTGAGGACACCATGGTTGCCGGCGACTTCATCAGCGACCGCAACGCCGTTGAGCAGGTAGTGCGCAACGCACCGTCACAGATAGCGGAGCTTGTTGGCTGGGGAGTGAACTTCGACCGCAAGGAGGACGGCACCTTCGACCTTCACCGAGAGGGTGGCCACTCGGAGTTCCGCATTCTTCATCATGCCGACGACACGGGGGCTGAGATACAGCGCGGACTGATGGAGGCCGTAAAGAGCAATCCCGACATAGACATCAAGGAGAACCATTTTGCCGTGGAGATTATCACCCAGCACCACCTCGGAGCACGTGTCACCCGCCGCACTCCATACATCAACTGCTATGGCGCATACGTACTGAACCCGGAAACGGAGAAGGTGGACACTTACTTGAGCAAGGTGACCGTGATGTGTACGGGCGGCTGCGGTGCTGTCTACCAGACAACAACTAATCCTATAATAGCCACCGGCGACGGCGAGGCAATGGTATACCGTGCCAAGGGAACGGTGCAGGACATGGAGTTCGTACAGTTCCACCCCACGGCACTCTATCATCCGGGTGAGACCCATCCCGCCTATCTCATCACCGAGGCCATGCGTGGCTATGGTGGCATACTCCGTCTGCCCAATGGCGAGTCGTTCATGGAGAAATACGACGAGCGTCTGTCGCTGGCACCACGCGACATCGTGGCACGTGCCATAGACAAGGAGATGAAGATACACGGACTCGACCACGTATGCCTCGATGTAACGCACAAGGACCCAGAGGAGACCAAGCACCATTTCCCAAACATCTACGCCAAATGCCTCTCCATAGGCATCGATATCACCCGCGAGTATATCCCCGTACGCCCTGCTGCCCACTACATGTGCGGAGGCATCAAGGTAGACCTCAACGGTCTGTCGAGCATAGACCGTCTGTATGCCTTAGGCGAATGCTCATGCACGGGGCTGCATGGAGGCAACCGACTGGCTTCCAACTCTCTCATCGAGGCCGTGGTATATGCTGACGCCGCAGCACGCCACTCCCTGCAGCACGTTGACGAATACGACTTCAACGAGAAAGTGCCAGAATGGAACGACGCAGGAACACTCACCAATGAGGAGAAAGTGCTCATCACGCAGTGCGTAAAGGAAGTCGGAGAAATTATGAGCAACTATGTGGGCATCGTGCGTTCCGACCTCAGGCTCAAGCGCGCATGGGACCGCCTCGACCTGCTCTACGAGGAGACGGAGAACCTCTTCAAGCGTGTGAAGATTACCCGTGAGCTTTGCGAGCTTCGAAACATGATCAACACCGGATACCTCATAACCCGAATGGCCATTGAGCGCAAGGAAAGCCGGGGACTACACTATACCATCGACTATCCGAAGCACGCATATACTAAAGAGTAATTTTTTCCAAGCCTATGTTTAAGAAATCCATCCTAATGACGTTGCTGGCTGCTATAGCCTGCAACGTCAATGCCAGTATCAGCAGTTCCAACTACAATGTCGTGCCCAAGCCGCTTTCCGTAACCGAGGACAAGGATCAGCCCTTCATCATCACTGCCTCCACAACAGTATCCTGCATGTCAGGTAGTGAGGAAATGAAACGTAACGCACAGTTCCTCACCGACTACGTGGCCGAGGCTACTGGCATAAGAATGCAGGCAGCCGAAAAAGCCTCAAAGCAATGCATACGCCTCGTCATAAACAACAAGATTACAGGAAAGGAAGCATACAGGCTTTCCGTCAGCAAGAAGGGCGTGACGATAGAGGCCGCAACGCCTCGTGGTGTATTCTACGGCATACAGACGTTGCGCAAATCGCTCCCCACAGTCAAGGTTGACACCATAACCCTGCCGGCAGTCACCATTGCCGACGAGCCGCGCTTCTCATACCGCGGCATGCACCTCGACTGTGCCCGTCACATCTTCCCGCTGAGTTTTGTGAAAAGATACATAGACCTGCTGGCCATGCACAACATGAATGTCTTCCATTGGCACATCACCGATGACCAGGGATGGCGCATAGAGATAAAGAAATATCCTGAGCTGACAAAGAAAGGCTCATGGAGACCAGAAACCGTCATCGGCAACAATTTCCCTCTCTTCGACGGGACCCCTTATGGTGGCTTCTACACCCAGGAGGAGGCACGAGAGATCGTACGCTATGCCGCCGACCGTTACATCACTGTCATTCCCGAAATAGATATGCCGGGACACATGCTCGGAGCCTTGAAGGCATATCCAGACCTAGGATGTACGGGAGGGCCCTATGAGGTAGCGACGACATGGGGTGTCTTTGCCGATGTGCTCTGCCTCGGCAACGAGAATGTGTACAGTTTCTGCCAAGATATCCTCGATGAGATAATGGACATCTTTCCAGCCAACTACATCCACATAGGTGGCGACGAGGCTCCACGCGACCGCTGGGCAGAATGTTCCAAATGCCAGGCTAAAGCACACGAGCTGTCGCTGACCACCAACACACTGCAAAGCTATTTCACCAACCGTATAGAGAAATATGTAAACAGTAAGGGACGGCGCATCATCGGGTGGGACGAAATACTTGAAGGCCCCATAAACAAGAGTGCCACCATAATGAGCTGGCGAGGAATTAGTCCTGGCGTAGAGGCTGCCAGCAAGGGCCATGACGTCATCATGACACCCAACTCCCATCTGTATTTCGACTATTACCAGACCGAAGGCCGCAATGGTGGTCCTATACTAATCGGCGGCTATGTGCCACTGGAGAAAGTATATAGCCTTAATCCCATCCCCGACGACATCCCTGCCGACCTGCGTAGCCACATCATTGGTGTTCAGGCCAACCTATGGACTGAATATATAGCCTATACCTCAATTGTAGAATACCAGGTACTGCCGCGCATGGCAGCACTTGCCGAGGTACAATGGACATCGGCAGCCAAGGACTATCCCGATTTCCTCAGCCGTCTGTCAAGACTCAGAGAGCTTTATGGCATCTACGGATATAATGTGGCGAAATAAGGCTGTATTATAAAAACATACAGCAATTTACAATAACAGAACCAAGGGACTAAGACTAAAAGAAAACACCCAAAAAGCAAGGATGCATGCGTCCATACTTTTTGGGTGCGATTATTTTTGTGCGACACACTCAGACCTTAGCCCTCAGTCTTCAGCCCTTAGTCATTTGACCTTTGACCTCAGTCCTTAGCCCTTAGTCCTCAGTCCTTTGACCTCAGACCTTTGACCTCAGCCCTCAGCCCTTTATGCGTCTGGAAAGGAAAGGGCCTACCGATTATTTCAGCACAACCTTTCCGCTGATATTTGTGCCTGCCCCCTTAACAGCATACACGTATGTACCATTCTGCAGATTGTCGAGCGACAACGTACCGGCAGCAGCATCGACATTCCACTGTGCCACCTGCTTGCCAGAAACTGTGTACAGGCTTACTGTGCGTGGTGCGGCGGCAGCGAAAGTGTACGACATAGTACGGCCGTCAAACATCACGCCATCATTTTCAGCCTCTATGCTGCCAACAGCCAAGACTGTAGGATCGTTGGTCATGATTATTGTGAAGCTGATAGTCGACGAGCGGTCTGATGTATAATAGGCAGTAACCTCACACTTGTAAGTCTGAGTACCCTTTACCATCATACCACCACCTTCAAGCTGTATATCGACAGATTCTCCAGCAGTCAAGTCTTTAGATTTTGAGAGGTTGGTTCCAGGTATGCAGTTACCGCCGAAGCAAAGGCTAACGCTACGTCCGTCAAGTGCCTTTACCTCTACAGTAACATTACCTGATTTCTCTGAGTTGACGAAAACACCAGGCATGAACATAACGGACCCAAACTCAGCAAACGAGGGGTCAACCTTGGATGATGTTATCGTTGCACCATTCTCTATGGTATTGCCATCCATAGTAAAGCTCAGCTGTGCGCTTGCTGTCAGCGCAGTAGCGAATAGAACTAATAGGGTAAAAATTTTCTTCATATAAATATTTTTTCTTTTTATAATAATAGTTGAACAAATAACACCTACTCTTCTGTGCAGAGCTTGCACTCAGCAGCCTGCATGACACCCTCCTTGTCGTTGTAGACGAAGGCCACAACAGCCAGGTTCCTGACATTCCAGATGTCCTTGACATCAACCGTAGCTGTGGCCGTGGAATAGACGTTAGACTCCAGGGCAATGTCCTCGCCCCACGTGCCATTGGCACTGCCACGGAAGACATGGTTGTGGACATAGTCCATAATAAGCTTTCCGTTGTCTATCTGCATGGCCGTGATGTTGCTCTCCGTAACCCAGAGCTGCAGCTTGGCATTGGCATCTGTCTCGGGCAGCATCAGTGCTGTAATTTCTATCTTGGTACTGTCGTTATTGTAGTGAGCCTCAAGGTTAATGGAAAGAGAAGTTGGTTTCTCAAGCTCCTTTCTGATAAGCTCCGGCCACTTTCCACTAACGAAGAGTGACACCTCAGAGCTTCTGTCGAAGACTGCGCATGGATAGCCCACCTTGTCGAGGTCGCCCCACCTGTTGGCATATTCCTGTCCCTCGTTGTTCTTTAGTCCCACAAAGCCAAAGCTGTTATCTTCCGGAAGGCTCAGCCCGCCGGCATGTATGCTTATCGTTATGAGCTGCTCGCCATATTGCTCCGCCAGCGCAGCAAGACCCCTATGGGCATCAGGGCAGTTGGTACACTGCTGGCCCGTAAACTCCTCGATAAGCACATTACGCTTACTCTCAATAGTAGGGAGCTGCACAAACCTGTCAGCCTCATCAACCTCATCGCATGCAGAGAATGCCGCAATGGCAAACAGTGCCAGCACAGAGTTGCGGACTGTATTTCTGATATTGAATATTCTGTTCATAGTGTGAAGCCTGAATTTAGAAAGTATAGTTATACGAGATGTTCAGTCCCTTGCTTGCCGGAACATACCTGCACACGCCACCGGAGCAGTTGTAGCCAGCACGCGTGCGGCCATATCCGAGCATCAGGCGGTGAGCCTTGTAGGTACCAGTGACTGATGCCATATAATAATGTATGTCTGTCTCACCCGTATTCCACATGTCGCTTACGGTGAACATCAGGTACGGGAGGGCAGACAGCTCAAGCAGTCCAAACGCCCAGTCGCCCTGGTCCTGACTGGTTGAGAGATATTGCAGCTCGCCTCTTAGTGTGAACTTCTTGTTAATCTGGTATTTACCCTCAGCCACACCGATATTGGCCTTGATGACACCGCCCTCGCCCTCTATGACAGTCTTGTCGTATCGCTGGTTCATATACATGAGGTTCAGCTTGAACGACTTGGAGAGCTTCTTCTCCATCTGCAGGTTGATGTCCTGATAATAGAGTTTTCCCATCTTGAAGAAGCCCGTCTCATAGCCGTCGGTACCCATGACCGTGTTGCCATAGATGGGTTCCACGGGGTCTTTGTCGAGACCACGTATATGACTGACATTGAGCTTCAGCTTGGTACCATACTTGCCTCCGAGAGCCGAGTTGCGCTTGAAAGTATATCCGAACTCACCCTGGAAAGCCCACTCTCCCGGTGCCGCCTGGGTAGCATAGGGATAAAGTGCAGGCAGTGAGTATGTATGCTGGTATGCGAATGCCGGCATGTTGTTGACAAAAGCCGACGTTCCCGTCGCCGACCTTCTGGAACGGAACGACATGTTCTCGCTGCGCTTGGCCTGGAACAGCGCGCTTACACCCTTGGCAGAATACGATGCCGACAGCAATACTGCCGAACCGCGGCGATAGATGTAGCCATTATCGGCCGATGGGTCCTGCGACCTCCATGCATACTCGGCCAGGAAGCTGTAGTTGCCAGTCTGCAGGCGTGACCTCACGTCGAAGGCATGCACCGTAGACGGCATATCTAACCGGAAGTTGGTGCCTGGCACGATGATGTTGTCACCATCCTCCTCGTAGTTGAGCAGCACGTATGAGCCGCCAACCATCCAAGAGATGTTGTTCTCCTGCATGCGCTTGCTGTACTGGTCGATATTTATCTCCAGGTCGGCACCGGCGAGCCATGAATCCGTGTCCCAGTCCCAATAACGTCTCTGCACACCACCGAGAGCCTTGAACTGCACGCCCTTGATGGCATTCACAGCTACGTGCGCTCCCCTGATGGAGTTGTCTATACCGAGGCTTCTCTCCTCGTATGTACGGAAGATAAGTCCGCTACCGAACTGGTCGTAAAAGTCGCCGAGGGTGACGTCGACACCTTTCCCAGTCTTGAACTTAGCATAGAGATAAGGTACGCCCCACCCCTTGAAATCCGGTTCGAAACCTGGCAACGGATACTCGGTGAACTCCAGTCTGGTTCCAACCTCAAGACTCTTGTAGGCAATGTTGATGTCGGCATAAGTATTGGTGAGCACATCTTCTTTATATGTACCCGTACCTATTTTATTATCCTCCTGGGGCACGAGGATGTCGCTCTGTATGCTTCCGTGCACAGAAACCTTGTCACCGTCCTGCGCCCATGCCTGTCCTGTGGCCATAGCTGCCATGAGGACGGAAGCCGCAAAAAACTTTGAATGCATCACTCTGTCCGGTTATTATTTAGCTACAAGTTCACGAATCTTCTCTATCAGATGGTTCTCTCCTCCATCGGTATATCCGCTTCTGGACTCAACAATCTTGCCATCGCCACCGATGATGAAGACGTGAGGAATCATCTGCACGCCCATGGCACGCCTGAACTCGCTGTTTGGGTCGAGCAGTATTTCGTATTCCCATTCCTCGCCATCCACCAGCGGTTTCACCTTGTGTATGTTCTGTGCCTGGTCAATGGAAATGGCAATGACCTTCATTCCCGTTTCCTCCTGCCAGTCTGCATACTGTTCGTGGATAGCCTTCAGCTCCCTGTTGCACGGCTTGCACCAGGTAGCGAAGAAACTGATAACAAAAGGTTTGCCGTCGTTACTGAGTTCCGACGTGTCAACTGTCTTGCCATCAAGGGTCTTAAGCTTCACCGATGGCAACTGTGCGAATAAGCTTGAGCATGCGCAAAGCATTACCAGCACAGACAAAAATCTAAGTCTTTTCATAAAAAGCATATTATTTAGTTGGCAAAATTACTCATTTTAAATTAAAAATTCAATAAAAAGGTCTTAAAAACTAAAGACTTTTGGCATTTTTGACATTAAAGTAGTAACTTTGCATGGTTTTTTAATATAAAAGTATCATTTTTATGTGTTTTAAGCAATCAGTAACCAAGGCCTTGCTGCTTCTTGCGGTAGCCTTGTCATACCATCACATGTTGGCACAAGTCACACCTGAGGCGCGACTTACGAAGTATGGTATGAGCGACGGTTCCGTGATACGCGGAATATCAGACAATGGAAAGTGGGCCGTAGCCTACGGTGCCAACGGTGCCACATCTGAATACTCCTACCCGAAGCTTGTAGATGTTGAGAATGGCGTCGTGACAGAGTTGCTCTCAGCGAGCGACGCTGAGTCGGGCACGGCAAGCCAGGCCAATGACGTCACAGACGACGGCAAGATGGTCGTAGGAGGAATATCCGGCACTCCGGCATACTACAATACGGAGACCAAGCAATGGGTCAGACTGGAAGTTACACTTGGCAATACCGGTGGCCGTGTGATGGCTGTCACGCCCGACGGAAAGTACGGCGTAGGCCTCTGCACGCAAGGTGGTTACGACGAGGTGCCTACCATGTGGGACATGGCCACGGGCAAGCAAATCTCCACACCCAACCTTCCACGCGTAGACCTGTCAGGTACCTACGAGAACATGACCCGCTTTACGGGCATATCGGCCGACGGACGATACATTGTGGGCTGCGTTGACTACAGCTATCCGCAATATGTGATGTATTTCCTCTACGACCGGCAGACAGAGAGCTGGGACCCCATAGTCTTCGACTACAATGCAGACACCAATAAGTTCACAGCTAAGAAAAGCGGTGTACTGTCGCTCGACGGCATCTGCATAAGCCCCAACGGAAAGTGGGTGTCAGGCGTACTCTATACAGCCGAGGACGCAAGGTGTCCGTTCCGCTACAGCACAGAGACCAAGGAGGTGGAGTACATGATGAGAGCAGACGACCTCGACAAGGGTTGCGTTGTCATCGACGACAATGGCACCATCTACGCAGCCACACCGGCCGTAAGTCCCAGCCGCTCGCTCTATATCCTTCACGACAACTACTGGTATGGCCTTGACGAGCTGCTCCAGCAGAGGTATGGCATCGACTACTATACCCGCACAGGCTACTACAGCACAGGTCTTGCCTCAGCCATCTCCGCCAACGGAAAGGTTCTTGCAGGCATGGCATACATCAGCGAGGACAACTACGTGCTGGAGCTTCCAGAGTCGTTTGCAGAGGCTTGCTCCAAGGTAAACCTCCTTTCGACCTACAATGTAACCCCACGTTCAGGCTCATGCATCACCAAGGTTTCCAACGTGGCAGTGAAGTTCTCCCGCCGTGTGGCCGTGACAGGCTCCGTCAGCGACATCGCGCTTAAGGACGAGGACGGCAACGTAGTAAAGAGCGCTCTGAAGTTTGCTGCCAACGCCAGCGACCCAAGAACCGTGGACATCGGTTTCCGCACTACAGCACTGGACAAGGACAAGACATACAACATCGTCATTCCCGCAGGAACCATCTGCCTGGAAGGCGACCAGACCAAGACCAACGCCGAGATTACCATAACCTATGTAGGTCACGGCGATACCCCGATAGTATGCACGGGCGTAGCTCCAGAGGAGCACAGCACCGTAGGCCATCTCGACATGACCACCAATCCCGTGGTGTTCACCTTCGACACTGACGTGAAGGTTGCCGATGGCGCAAAGGCACAGCTATACCGCAATGACGAGACTACTCCGATATGCGACCTGAACATCTTTGCCGGAACAAACAGCGAGACTTACAATCAGGTTATTGTATATCCTACCAGCTCGCAGAGTCTCTACAAGGGCAACACCTACAGGGTGGTTATTCCCGAAGGCTCCATATCAGACGAGAGCGGTTACAGCTTCAACACAGAGATAAGCGTCATGTACGACGGCTCCTACGAGCGCACCATCGTCTCGGACAACACACATATTTATATAGAGAACTTCGAGGGCGGCATGGGCAACGTCATGCTCTACGACGGTGACAAGAACACTCCTACTGCCGAGATGGAGGCATGGAAGTTCAACTCTACGACTACAGCATGGTGGTATGCCGCTGACGACGACTACACTAATACCTGTGCCGTATCACACTCTATGTACACCCCTGCCGGCAAGTCTGACGACTGGATGGTAACACCACAGCTCTATATCCCTGACGACAAGTGCTACCTGTCGTTCAAGGCCCAGAGCTACCGCTTCGGCAGCACCGACAAACTGAAGGTCATCATCTACTCTACCGATGATGTCTACAACGACCTTGATGCAGCTAAGATTGAGAAGTTCAGAACCGAGGGCAACGTTGTCGTTGACAAGACCCTCTCGCCGGGAAGTTCCGAGGGCACGCTCAATGGCGACTGGGAACTGTTCAACATAGACCTGAGCGAGTATGCGGGAAAGAACATATACATCGCCTTTGTCAACGAGAACGAGAACCAGAGCGCGGTATTCGTAGCAGAGGTGAACGTTGTCCACAACATGGACATGCAGATAGCACTCACGGGAGTTCCCGAGAGCGGTGTCGGCATGACAGAGCAGGCCATCAAGGGTAACGTAACCATCAAGAACGGCACCTCCACATACTCCTCTATCAAGGTGCAGCTGCTCGATGGCGAAGGCAACGTGGTAGACGAGATAAGCCAGGACGGACTCTCGCTCAAGGCAGAGGATGTCTTCCCATTCGAATTTGCCAAGCCCCTGCCACTGACGAGCGGAACAGAGAACAAGTTCACCGTATACGTAGAGCTGAATGGCGGTGAGACCTTCGACCGTCTTGTCACCTCCATCAGGAACCTCTCGTTCAGACCAACCAAGAGGGTTGTCCTGGAGGAATATACCGGTGAGGCTTGCCCCAACTGTCCTCTCGGCCATCTGGCAATAGAGAAACTGGAGAAGACCTATGGCGACCGCTTCATTCCTGTCACCTACCACGTATACACTGGTGACAGCTTCGAGAGCGGCATGACCGACTACGCCACATACTATCTCGGCATGGCTGCCGCACCAACGGGACGCATCAACCGCGGCAACATCGTATCGCCGATGGTCAGCGAGACCGTAGACGGAGTGGTTGACTACTCATTCACATCAAGCACCCAGAAGCTGTGGTTGGAGACCGTCAGCGACGAGCTGTCCACAGACGCCGATGCCGACCTGTATATCAATGCTATATACGACAAGGCCACAGACGTTCTGTCCATACCATATGCCTTCAAGTACGCGCTCGACATGAGCAACCTCAACGTGGGTATGTTCTTCATCATCACAGAGGACAGCCTCAGCGGATATCAGCAGAACAACCTCTACAGCTTCTACGACGATGACCTCGGCGAGTGGCAGAAGGACGGTCTCTACGGCAAGAGCATCATTTACCCATACACCTTCCACGATGTGGCCCGCGCACTATACCCGTCGTCAAACTACAGCGGAATGCGCGGACTCGTACCTACCGAGGTGGAGAGCAACAAGGACTATACGGGCACCGTATCGTTCGGCATAAAGACCAACGCACCATACGTCAGCAACATCTACAACTGCAAGGTGGTATGTATGATGATTGACGCCAACACTGGCCGCGTCATCAACGTTGCCCGCGCCAAGGTGTCAGACTCCACAGGCATCGAGGGTGTTGAGGGCGGCAACGGCTCTGCATCTATCAGCGTTGACGGAGCTGCCATTGTGGTTACCGCCAACGGCGAGGCATCGGTAAAGGTAATAGCTGCCGACGGACGCACACTGGCTGACACCACTGTCAACGGCTCTGCCGTAATACCTGTTTCCTACAAGGGAGTAGCAGTAGTGAAAGTATCTGGCAACGGACACTCTACCGTCAAGAAGGTTGTCGTTAGATAATTAAGTATCGCATGTCTCAGACTGCAACATAAGCAAGGAGCTAAGTCTACATTAAGACTTAGCTCTTTTTTTGTGGGGAAAAGACATATTCATGCCAATGAGAATACCATTCAATCTGAAGACGATTACCATTCCATCGCCTGAAAGGTTAATAACCTTACGGACGAAAGGTTATTAACCTTACGGCTGCAAGGTTATTAACCTTACTGCCCATGCAAACATATGCGTTGCACTATCCATATAGATCCGTAGCTCACATCATATAATAATCTGCTCTACCTAAATACGTCAAACTTACGTTTCAACATAGATATTCCCACTAAGGATATTTGGCAGTAAGGCTTTATTTTCCTATCTTTGTGCCGATTTTCTAATCATTCACCGTTCTATGGATATATTCAAGATAAGAAAAAGGGAAATACCTGCGCTCGTTGTTGGAATGACAATTCTGCTGGTTGTCAACGGCCTGATGATAGCCTACAAGTACGAGCTGTTCACCCGTGGAGGCAACCTCGGGTTCTGGACCATCTTCCACGACCATTTCACGCTCTCGGGCTACGATCCATACATGTACATCACATTGTCGCGCTGGAAGATATACTACACCCTGTCCCGTCATCCGCTTCTGACGCTGCTGCTCTACCCTCTCGCCATGCTCAACGGGTGGCTCATGGACATCACAGGCTGCAACTGCGCCATCTTCATCATGGCAGTGCTCTACACCCTGTGCGGCACCTACACATTCCTGTTCACCTATCGCATAGCCAACCGCCTGATAGGACTTGGACGGGCAGACTCCCTGCTGCTGTCCGTGCTTTTCTTCTCCTTTGGACATATCATGGCCGCCAGCGCCACCCCCGACCATTTTGCCCTGTCGCTGTTTCTTCTTTCGCTCACCCTGTATATTGCAGGAAGCATGATGCAGGAAGGCAGGAAGATACCTGCCTGGCTGACGGCATTGCTGGCAACGGCAACAGCAGGCGTGACACTGACCAATGGTGCCAAGATATGGCTGGCAGCATGGTGGACCAATGGCCGGGCATTCTGGAGGCCACGCCATATAGCCGTTGCCGTGGGGCTTCCGATCGCCATCATGGGAGGATGCTACTGGGCACAGTACGAGAACATGGTAAAGCCCGACAACGAGATACAGACAAGGAACATCGAGAAGAGGATGAAGAAGGACAAGAAATTTGCCAAGAAATTCATTGCTCATCAGGAATGGATGAAACACCGCCGCTCATTCAACGACACGGACAACAGCGTTCTGGAATGGATAGACACCAAGACATCGCGCACGGCAACTGTCGTTGAGAACCTTTTTGGCGAGTCGTTCCAGTTTCACCGCGACTATCTGCTTCAGGACACAAACATGACGCGCCCCGTGATTGTGAGCTACAGGTCGTGGTACAGCTACGCCGTCGAGGCGGTGCTCGTAATATTGTTTCTTGCCGGTTGCGTATGCGGCTGGCCGTCAGCGTTCTTCCGTCTCGTCCTGTCGTGGTTTGCCGTCGACATGACCATGCACATGGTTCTTGGCTTTGCCCTCACTGAAGTCTACATCATGGCAAGCCACTGGGCCGTCATCGTCCCCATCGCCATGGGCTTCCTGCTGGCACGCCTGCACGGCCATTGGCAGACGGCCATGAGAATGTTGACAATCATCATCACCATATGGCTGCTGGCGTGGAACGGAACATTGCTGGCAACGCATCTGCTGGGCTTATAAACAAGGGGGCAAGGTCGAGTAGAGCGAGGGAGTTTCACCCTCACCCTCTCACAGAACCGTGCGTGAAAGTCTCCCCTCACACGGCTCTTCACACTCTATGCTTTGTGCATATGCTTCTTTCATCATATCCTCCTCTTTGTTTAAGAGTTGTACAATTCCAGCTGCTTGAGTGTGTCGCCCCCTTCGCTCCATATCCATTACAGACACTTCAACGCTACTACGGAGCAATCCGCCACAGAAGCGGACTTCGGTACGTTTCTGCCTTGTTCGTCACTTTCG
>OBLI01001127.1_pt1 | contig 26916 bp, 13 predicted proteins | sample 1519701 | NCBI WGS metagenome assembly OBLI01 (sample SAMEA3663005, study PRJEB22513) | pig gut metagenome | biome: pig gut; feature: pig-associated habitat; material: faeces | place: France | collected 2012 | reverse complement strand
CACCATCACACGATACATCTTACCGAAGCGGTTGAAGTTGGAGGCATAAAGACCACCATAATAACCTTGCAGCGTGGAGAGAATATCGCTCGGGCTGATGCCTGCACGCTTACAAGCAGCCGCATCGATGTCGAACTCATACTGCGGGAAGTTCGGGTTGAAGGTAGATTGCGCAGACTTGATCTCCGGACGTGCTTGCAACGCCGCTAAGTAGTCGTTGACCACATCGAAGAAGTGATTCAAGTCACCACCGGTCTTATCCTGCATGTTCAACTCAATATCGTTAGAGGTGGAATAACCGGGGATCATAGGCGGCGTGAAGAAAAGTACCTGACCCTCTTTCACGACCTTCTGCGCACGCATGAACAGGGTACTATATACGATATCGGCACTCTGAGTCATGGATCGCTCCTCCCAGTTCTTCAGCTTGATGATGAAAGAGCCATAAGAGGCACCGCGACCACCGATGAAGCTATAACCAATGATGGATGTGCGTGACTCTACCGCCGGATCGGCTGCGATCAAGCTATCCACCTTATTCATCGCCTCAATCGTGCTTTCCTGTGAAGCTCCCGGTGGCATCGTGATCGCACCCATGATCGTACCCGTATCTTCGCTCGGTACCATACCCGTCGGTGTGGTTTGCATCAAGAACATCATCAATACAATAGAGCCGGTGACAATACCGAAAGAGAGCCATTTCTTCTGGATGAAGAAAAGCACCTGCTTCTTGTATTTCGTCAACAACGAATCGTAAGCGGCATTGAAAGAGGTATGGAAACGACTGACAAACGTGCTCTTTTTCTCTCCATGTCCCTCATCGTGCGGCTTCAAGAAGATCGCACAAAGAGCCGGACTCAACGTCAAGGCGTTCAAGGCCGAAAGACCGATAGAGATAGCCATCGTCAAACCGAACTGGCGATAGAAGACACCCGCCGTACCGCTCATGAAAGATACCGGAATAAACACGGACATCATGACCAACGTAATGGAGACGATCGCACCACCCAATTCGTTCATGGCATCGATGGAAGCTAACTTGGCGGACTTATAGCCTTGATCCAACTTCGCATGGACACCTTCGACGACCACAATCGCATCATCGACCACAATTGCGATAGCCAATACCAACGCACAAAGGGTCAACAGGTTCAAGCTAAATCCAATCATAGATAGCAAGAAGAAGGTACCGATCAAAGCCACCGGGATGGCGATAGCCGGGATCAAGGTAGAACGCATATCCTGCAAGAAGATATAGACCACGATGAACACCAAGATAAAAGCCTCGATCAAGGTCTTGAGCACCTCATGGATTGAGGCGAACAAGAAGTCGTTGGCATTCATGGAGACATTGATCTGCAATCCCGGGGGCAAAGCCGCCTCTTGCTCTTTCAGCAACGCCTCGATGTCGCTAATGGTTTGTGTCGCATTAGATCCTGCCATCTGGAAGACGATACAGGTCACTGCGTTATGTCCATCCACCTTGTTCAAGTTCGTATAGGCCTGACGACCCAGCTCCACATCGGCGATATCCTTCAAGCGCAACACCTGTCCGTCAGGCAAAGCCTTGATAACGATCTCCTCAAACTCTTCTGCCTCTTGCAGACGACCTTTGTAGCGAATCGTATATTGGAAAGTCTGGTTGCCCTGCTCACCAAACTGACCCGGAGCGGCCTCGACATTCTGTTCAGCAAGGGCTGCCGTGACATTAGCAGGAACCAAGCCATATTGCGCCATTACATCGGGCTTCAACCAAATACGCATGGAGTAGTTAGAACCCATCACCATCGCGTCACCCACACCCGATACACGCTGTACCTCTGGGATCAAGTTGATCTTCGCGTAGTTCTCGATAAATTCCGTAGTGTAACGATCCTCCACATCCGAGAGGGAGAAGATGATCAACATAGAGTTCTGACGTTTCTGCGTCGTGACACCGATCTTGGTTACCTCGGCAGGTAGCAAACCTTGCGCCATAGAGACACGATTCTGCACATTGACTGCCGCCATATCGGGATCGGTACCCTGCTTGAAATAAATCGAGATATTACCCATACCGTTGTTGGATGCCTCGGAACTCATGTACATCATGTTCTCCACACCATTGATCTGATCCTCCAACGGGGCAATCACACTATTCAATACCGTCTGCGCATTCGCACCCGGATAGGTGGCACTAACCATGACCGTAGGGGGTGCGATGTCCGGATACTGGGTGATTGGCAAGGAAACCAAACCAATGGCACCCAAGATGACGATCAAAATAGAGATCACCGTGGAAAGCACCGGACGGTTAATAAAGTTATCTAATTTCATATTTTTCTGTTTTAGTCAACACAAGTCATACTCACTGAATTAATTGAAAGCAGATTGCAGGTTACCCTCTTTTTGATCTTTCACGGCTTGATCGTATTTCGCTTTCTGTTGCTCCGGCGTGAGGGGCACGATCTCCTGGCCGTCTCTTACCTTCTGCACACCTTCGATCACGATCTTATCGCCCGACTTCAAGCCGTTGGTCACGATATAGTTCTTGCCGTCGTTCAATGAGGAGATGACCACCTCCGTATTCTTTACCTTGTTGTCTGCCTGCAATACAAAGACGAACTTCTTGTCTTGGATCTCAACGGTGGCTGATTGTGGAATGATCATGATGTTCTCCATCGTGTAGGGGAATACCACGCTACCCGATCCACCGCTACGCAAAATGTTATCGGTGTTGGGGAAGATCGCGCGCATGCTGACCGAACCGGTCGATTGGTCAATCACACCACTGACGGCATCAATCTTTCCTTTGTATTTGTAGAGGCTCTCATCTGCCAAACGTAATTGTACGTCCGGCATCTTTTCCAATTGCTCTTTCAACGTGCCACCCGCCTTCGTGAGGTTCAGCAGCTCCTTCTCGGTCATGGAGAAATAGACATACATCTCGCCAATCTCAGAGACGGTCGTCATCGGTTGTGCGATGGAGGGGCTCACCAAGCTTCCCACACGATAAGGGAAGGTACCCACCACGCCATTCGAAGGGCTTGTCACCGTGCAGAAGGAGAGGTTCTGGTTGGCACTGATCAGCTGTGCCTCGGCTTGCGCAAGGGTTGCTTTGGCTGACAGCAATTGGTTGACCGCAGATTGATACTCGAAGTCGCTGATGATCTGTTTCTCATGCAGTATCTTCTTGTTTTGCTCTGTTAATGTCAAGGTATTGACACTTGCTTTCGCCATCTCTACTGCCGCTTTCGCTTGACGGACAGCCGCCGCATATTGGGTCGGGTCGATTTGAAACAAAGCCTGTCCTTTTCGAACGGTCGCACCCTCATCTACACACAGTTTCACCACAAATCCGGAAACTTGTGGACGAACTTCAATGTCTTGTGTGCCTCGGATCGTGGCTGGATAAGAGGTCGATTGATCACTGGTTGTTGTACTAACGGTCATGACCGTAAACTCATTGTCGCCGATTTTCATGCCTCCCTCGCTGCTTCCACAGGCGGTTAATAAAGACATACCCATCGCACATAAGGCAATCTGCCTTAACGGTGTCACTGTTAATCTCAGCATCTGATACATATTATAGTTTAATTTTCGTCAAAATAGAAGAGCCTTGCTCAGGCCCTACCACTGTTGCATTCCTAAAAAAGTCGGTTTTACTCGTTGATTAGGTTGTACAAAAGTAGGAAAAAACAGACTAATATTGACCTAAACGGATATTTTTTACCACAATTAACAGCTTGGAATTGGTGCTTTGGTTGTTTCCTCTAACTTTTTCGTCTTATTTAAAAATCGGATTGTCATTTTCGAGAAATAGGCTTACTTTTGTGTCTGTCAAAAACAGGAATAGCAATGAACGATTTATTTAGTGTAAAAGATAGCGTGATCCTCTTGACCGGAGGATACGGCATCTTGGGCACCTGCATGGCCAAGCATTTGGCGAAAGAGGGAGCCAAGGTGGTGATTTTAGGTCGTAATCCGCAGAAAGGCGAGGCCTTGGCGAAGGAGATCCAATCGGCTGGGGGCGAGGCCCTGTTCTTGCAAGCGGATGTATTGGACCGAGACTCATTGATGGCTTGTCGAGAGCAGATCATGGCTCGCTATGGGCAGATTAATGTGTTGGTGAATTTGGCGGGTGGCAACCAGGTGGGAGCAACGATTCCTCCCGGCAAGACCTTCTTCGACTTGGATGTGTCGGCTTTCCGGGGCGTGGTGGATTTGAACCTGTTCGGCACCGTGATCCCGACGATGGTCTTTGCCGAGGTGATGGTACAGCAGGGCAAGGGTAGTATCATCAATATCTCTTCCGAATCGGCTTTGCGCCCATTGACTCGAGTGGTGGGCTATGGTTGTGCGAAGGCGGCGATCAACAATTTCACCCAATATTTGGCAGGTGAGTTGGCAATCAAGTTTGGTGAGGGCTTGCGCGTGAATGCGATGGCGCCCGGTTTCTTCCTGACCGATCAGAATCGGGCGTTAATGAGCAACCCGGATGGTACTCCTACCGATCGCTGCAACACGATCGTGGCGCACACGCCTTTCCGCCGGTTGGGCAAACCTGAGGAGCTGTTGGGCACTTTGCAATGGTTGGCGAGCGATGCCTCCGCCTTTGTGACCGGTACGGTCATCCCCATAGATGGTGGTTTCGATGCCTTCTCCATTTAATTCAAAATTTGTGCGGATGCACGAACCGTATGTCCCTACATTCAAAATTCATAATTCAAAATTTATAATTCTATTATATGTATCTGTGTGAGCAAACATGGCGTTGGTATGGCCCGAATGATCCCGTTTCGCTTTGGGACATTCGGCAGGCAGGTGCGACAGGCATCGTGAACGCTTTGCACCATATCCTGAATGGAGAGGTATGGAGCGTGGAGGAGATTGAGAAGCGAAAAGCGTTGATCGAGGCGGCCGGGTTACGCTGGAGCGTGGTTGAGAGCGTGCCAGTGCATGAGCATATCAAGACGCAAACAGGCAACTTCCAAACCTATATTGAGAACTATAAACAGACCCTTCGCAACTTAGGCGCTTGCGATGTGCGGGTCGTTACCTATAACTTTATGCCCGTGTTGGATTGGACCCGTACCGACTTGGCTTATACCTTGCCCGATGGCTCGAAAGCATTGCGTTTTGAGCGGGCCGCTTTCATGGCGTTCGATCTTTATATCTTGAAACGACCGGCGGCAGAGCAGGAGTATTCAGCGGAGGATAAAGAGAAGGCTTGGGTGCGTTACCAAACGATGGATGAGGCTGAGAAACAACAATTGATACGCAACATAATCGCCGGTCTTCCGGGATCGGAGGAGAGCTTCACGCTCGATCAGTTCCGGGAGGCCTTGGCCCGTTATAAAGACATCGACGCGGAGCAGTTGCGTGCGAACTTGGTCTATTTCTTGCGTGAGATCGCTCCAGTGGCCGACGAGGCAGGTGTCCGTTTGGTGATCCATCCTGACGATCCTCCCTATTCCATTTTAGGTTTGCCGCGCATCCTCAGCACAGCCGATGATTTTCAGCGTTTGATCGAGGCCGTGCCCAATCCAAGTAATGGCCTTTGCCTCTGCACGGGTTCTTTCGGCGTGCGTGCGGATAATGAGTTGGCAGCCATGATGGAGCGATTTGGCGACCGCATTGATTTTGTCCATTTCCGGAGTACCTGCCGGGATGCGGAGGGCAACTTCTATGAAGCCAACCATTTGGAGGGCGATGTGGATATGTATGGCGTGATGAAGGCGCTCTTGGAGTTGCAGCAACGTCGTGGTTGCTCCATTGCGATGCGTCCGGATCATGGCCATCAGATGATTGATGATTTGAAGAAGAAAACCAACCCGGGTTATTCCTGCATCGGTCGCCTGCGTGGCTTGGCCGAGTTGAGAGGATTGGAGATGGGTATCGCAAAAAGCCTATTTTAAAATTATGAATTAGGAATTATGAATTAGGAATTATGAATTAGGAGTTGAATCAGTGCTCATTCCTCATTCCAAAATCCTAAATAATAAGAATATGACCTATAAAGAAACGACTATACCGGGCGTATGGATCATTGAGCCCAAAGTGTTTACCGATCAGCGAGGCTATTTCTTCGAGGCGTTTAAGCAAGAGGAATTCGATTCGATCGTGGGAGGCGTGCGTTTTGTGCAAGACAACGAGTCTTGCTCTTCTAAGGGGGTGTTGCGCGGATTGCATTATCAGTTAGCCCCTTATGCGCAGTCGAAATTGGTACGTGTCATCAAAGGACGAGTGTTGGATGTGGCGGTGGATATCCGGAAGGGTTCGCCTACGTTTGGGAAATATGTGGCGGTGGAGCTCTCCGATGCCAACAAACGCCAGCTGTTCATTCCGCAAGGCTTCGCGCATGGCTTCCATGTGCTGAGCGAGGAGGCGATCTTCACCTATAAAGTAGATAATCCCTATATGCCTTCGCATGAGCGAGGCATTCGTTATGACGACCCGACGATTCAAGTGGCATGGGGCATTACCGATCCCTCCACGGTCAATCTCTCGGTAAAAGATACGCAAGCGCCTACCTTAGCGGAGGCCGATAACAATTTTAGCTATAAACGTTAAACAAGCAAAGGATGAAAAGATACTTGGTAACCGGTGCGGCTGGCTTTATTGGAGCCAACTTCATCAAATACATGCTGAAGCAATACACCGATATTCAGATCGTCGTGTTGGATTTGTTGACCTATGCGGGCAATTTGGGAACGATCGCCGAAGACATCGATGGGCAACGTTGTTGCTTTGTCAAGGGCGACATTGGCGATCGGGCCTTGGCTGATCAGTTGTTTGCGCAATACGACTTCGACTATGTGGTCAACTTCGCGGCTGAGAGTCATGTGGATCGTAGCATTGAGAATCCGCAACTCTTCTTACAAACGAATATCCTCGGCACGCAGAATCTGCTGGATGCCGCACGCAAGGCTTGGGTGACGGGCAAGGATGCACAAGGCTATCCCGTTTGGCGGGAGGGCGTTCGCTTCCATCAAGTCTCGACCGATGAGGTCTATGGCAGCTTGGGTGCGGAGGGTTATTTCACCGAAGAGACCCCCTTGGATCCGCGCAGCCCCTACAGCGCCTCCAAGACCAGTGCCGATCTGTTCGTGAAGGCCTATCATGAGACCTACAAGATGCCGGTCAGCATCACCCGTTGCTCCAATAATTACGGCCCCTATCACTTCCCGGAGAAACTGATCCCGTTGATCATCAAGAATATATTAGAGGGAAAGCCATTGCCGGTGTATGGAGATGGCACGAATGTGCGCGATTGGCTTTACGTAGAGGATCATTGCAAGGCGATTGATGCGGTGATCCATCGTGGGCGAGTCGGAGAGGTGTATAATGTAGGAGGACACAACGAGAAGCAAAACATTGAGATCGTTCGGCTCACGATCCGCACCATTTATCAGCTCATGACGGAGGAACCCGCTTACCGCCAGGTGCTGAAGAAGCAGGAGCGCACTGCCGAGGGCGAGATTGCCATTGATTGGATTAATGACTCCCTGATCACTTTCGTGAAAGATCGCCTGGGGCATGACCAGCGTTATGCGATCGACCCCTCCAAGATCAACCGGGAGTTGGGTTGGCTGCCCGAAACCTCCTTCGAGGTCGGCATCGTGAAAACCATCCGTTGGTATTTGGAGCACCAAGACTGGGTAGAAGCAATCACCGGTGGCGACTACATGCGCTATTACGAGCGGATGTATCAGAATCGGTAAATATCCCTAATTAAAAGAGCCGCAAAGCGTAGTCGGATTCCGACCCTCGCTTTGCGACACTTTTTGGATTGGTAGAGACGTCACTGTGTGAAAGCATTAGTGCCTCATACTGTCATTTGCTATATAATATAATGTTCGCGTGCGAAGATTGTCGAAGACAAAGTTCATCCGCTTCAACGCCTTTGATCGGACCACTGGTCCACTTCCCGGCTTTACATTTACGAATAGCCATCCATTGCCGAAAAAGTATGAAACTATCGGAACCCAATTCCTGCTATTCACCCTTAAGGGAATGGTGTCGTCAAAATCGTCTTTTTTTAATCGGCCCTTAAATAGTTAATGTGTGTTTGTGGAGATGGTCGTATTTAACGTGATTTTAACGAAAAATAGGGTGCTCAAAAAACCATCACGATGGAAAATAAATTTCATCGTGAAGCGAAGGTTGCTCGCTCCACGAAGCGGAAAAATTTCCATCACGATGCCGCGAAAACTTCGTAGGCATGAGTTTTTTCCCCGTAGTATTGGAAATGCAATCGGAAATGCAATCGTGTTGCGGATAAAACGATTTGCGCAGCAATTAGCTGTATGTAGTGGAACATCTGTTAAGCCTGCTTATGACATTTTATTATCGTTTCATAAACGTTCTATTTTTATTAACAGAGTGTCATGAGTGGGTGATCGGTGTGAATAATTTACCAAAAAACGGAATTATTTGACATAATTCCTATATTTCCTTCCAGAAATTTTGCAGTTTTCTACAAAACGCATATATTTGCGGCGTTCTGATACGAGAAAGAGTTAATTGATTTCGGATTTTACCCGCTGTATTTCGGAATAGAAACGGAAAATGTTTGATAATTTCAACAATTTGTTAGCATTCGTTAGTAAATTAAACGGCATAAAAAGGCAAAGAGACGTTAGGCAAGAGCTTTCTCACTGGGAAGGATGGAATTTATAACCAATTAATAAATAAAAAGTATGTGTTTATGAAAAGGTTGACGAATCTATTTCTATGTATGTCGGCAGCGAGTGTCGCTGTAGTGACAGCGCAGACTACGAAAGTGACCGGTACGGTTGTTTCCGCAGACGATGATTCTCCCGTGATCGGTGCCTCTGTCGTTGTGGCAGGTACCACGACGGGTACAGTGACGGACTATAACGGAGCATTCACCTTAGATGTTCCTAGTAACGCCAAGACGTTGATTATCTCCTATATCGGTATGGAATCTGTGCAGGTTCCCGTAAAGCCGATTGTTAGCGTAGTGATGAAATCTGACGCACAAGACCTCGATGAGGTGGTGGTTGTCGGTTATGGTACGCAGCGCAAGAAGGATGTGACAAGCGCTATCTCTAAAGTAGGTGGTAAGGACTTGGGCGAATTGCAGGTTGGCTCTTTCGATACGCAATTGGCTGGTCGTGCAGCCGGCGTGCAGGTATCAACCGGTGATGCCTCATTAGGATCTGTGCCTAAATACCAGATTCGTGGTGTGGCTTCTATGACCTCCAGCACACAGCCGTTGATCGTAGTGGATGGTATGCCGGTTGTTTCCGGTGATATGACCGAGACCTCCAGCGAGGGTTCTTCCTACAACGCCATGTCGGATATCAACCCGAACGATATCGAGTCTGTCGAGATCTTGAAGGATGGTGCCGCAACGGCTATCTACGGTTCTCGTGCGGCGAATGGTGTCATCTTGATCACCACCAAGCGTGGTTCGCAAGGCAAGATGAAACTGACCTACGATGGTTCGATCTCTTGGAGTAGCGCTACGAAGCGTTATGATTTGCTGAACGCAGCGGAGTTCAAGGAGATCCAAGATATTTTATATGGTAACTGGGGCGATGAGAGCCCGGCTGTCAACGACGGTACGGATACTGACTGGCAGGATTGGGTGATGCGCACAGCCTTCCAGCACAGCCACACCTTGTCGGCCAGCGGCGGTACGGAGAAGACCCAGTATTACTTCTCTGTGGGTTACACCAACCAAGAGGGTATCATCCGTTCCAACAGCATGGAGCGTTACAACATCAAGGCGAACCTGGATCAGAAGGTGAACAAGTGGTTGAAGGTGGGTATGAACACACAGACCACCCGTAACACCATCTTTGGCCAATCTAACGGTACGAACTCTTTGTCTGGCGCGATGTTCGCCGCTACCCGTATGTTGCCGAACGTTTCCGTAATGGATCCGAACAACCCGACCGGTTACAACATCAGCGCAAAGTCATTGGGTAAAGGTGCGAACAAGGATGAGATTACCAACTCTGTGCCGAACATTGTTTGGGTTTTGGACAACAACGTCTATAGAAACGCCAACACCCGTGTGATGGCCGGTGGTTATGGCGAGATCACGATCCTTCCGGAGTTGATCTTCAAGACACAGGCGGGTGTCGATTACTCCATGGTGAAAGGTGACCTCTACTGGAACCCGGATTCAGGTGATGGCTACGGCTATAACGGTTATTTGATGGAGAGCAACGCTCGCCACGAGAACTGGAACTGGCAGAATGTGTTGAGCTACAACAAGACCTTCAACGCCGTACACAACGTGAGCGCAACAGCCGTGCAGGAGTACAACAAATCTACCTATGAATATACAGAGGCGGACGTGCAGGGCTTGTCGGATAAGTTCTTCTCCGATCACATCATCTCCAACACCTACGAGCAACAGTTCGTTTATGGTAACAAGTATTTCTACGGTTTGGCTTCCTACATGCTCCGTGCGAACTACAACTACGATAGCAAGTACTACATCGGTGCTTCTCTCCGTCGAGATGGTTTGTCTCGTTTGTCCAAGGACAACCGTTGGGGTACCTTCTGGGGCGCATCCGCTGCTTGGCGTGTCTCTCGTGAGAAGTTCTGGAGCGAGGATTCCTTCATGAACGACTTGCGTCTCCGTGCCAGCTACGCCGTTGTCGGTAACTCTGAGTTGAACTCCTACTTCCCCTACTTGGGCACATACGGATCTAAGCTCTATGGTAACCAGAGCGGTATCGCTTGGAACAACATGGGTAACAAAGACCTGCAATGGGAGTCCACCTCAACCTTCGACCTCGGTATCGACGGTAGCCTGTTGAACAACCGCATCACCTTCGAGTTGGCTTACTGGCAGAAGGATTCCAAAGACTTGGTGATGGAGGTTCCCACCGCTCCCTCTTTGGGTATCCCGGGCAACAGCTACTACGCGAACAACGGTAAGGTGAAGAACTCCGGTATCGAGTTCACCGTGGGCGCAGACCTGTTCCGCACGAAGGACTTCTCTTGGCACACCGACATCAACATCTCTACGCAGCACAACAGCGTGAAAGAGTTGAACAACCATGCCGACGTATTGCCCGACAACTACACGATCATCCGTGAGGGCGAGTCTTATCGTTCACTCTACGGCTATGAGTACTACGGTGTGAACATGGCCAACGGTAACCCGATCTGGGTGAAGGGCGATGGCTCTTTGGTGCAGTTAGACACCTTTGGTGACTATAGCTACCATGTGTATGACCCGGCCAATCCCTCCGATGTATCGAAAGATGCTTCGTTGGATCCGGATGGCGACCGTAAGGTATTGGGCAGTGTTCTGCCGAAGTGGTTTGGTGGATGGACCAACACCTTTACCTATAAGAACTTCGACGCTACGGTATTCTTCCGCTTCTCAGGTGGCAACAAGATCTTGAACGCTACCGAGCAGAATGCCCTGTTGAACACGGACTTCTGTAACCAAGGTTCGGTGATCTTGAACACATGGCGTTCACCGGAGCAGCCGGGTGATGGCCGCATCCCGAAAGTGGGTTATGGCGATGGTTCCGCTTTGTTCAACCAAGGCTATACCGACTCTAACTTCGTAGAGAATGGCAGCTACTTGAAGCTCGCTCAGTTGGCGATCGGCTACACCTTGCCGAAGAACCTCGTACAGAAGTTGGACATGCAGAACATCCGTCTCTACGTACAGGCACAGAACCTCTTCACGATCACCGGTTATAGCGGTTTGGATCCTGAGAGCCGTGCCAGCTCATCCAGCTTTATGGGTGTAGATTACAACAGTATGCCGATGCAGCGTACATTCACATTCGGTGCAAGCGTTACATTCTAATCAATTAAGGAGGATTTAAAATGAAAAATATACAGCAATTCTTGAAAGCATCCTTGGGCTTGGCCTTCATGGCAGGTTCCTTGATGTTCACATCATGCGAAAGTGATGTAATCGACCTCTCCCCGGTCAACTCGTTGACCGACGAGACGGCATACGCAACCCCTGAGCGTTGCAAATTGGCCTTGGTAGGTGCCTACGATGCCGCACAGTGCGGTCTCTACAGCGGTAGCTACTCCCGTGGTTATCCCCTCGGATCTGCCATCGTGATGCAGGGTGAGATGCGTGCGGAGGATATGGTGAACCGTGCCTCTTTCTACCAATACACCTATGAGTCTATCTACAACGCCTCTTCGACGTTGAACAACATCACCTTCTGGAACGCCTCTTTCGAGGCCATCAACCGCATCAACGTGGTGATCGCAGGAGAGCAAGCGGCTGCGGCCAATGGCGTGTTGGACGCGGAGACAGCGAAGCAGTATGATGGTGAGTTGAAGTTCTTGCGTGGCGTGATCTACCACTATTTGATGGTTCACTTCGCTATGCCCTACAACTTGCAGGATCAAAACAGTGGCTACGGCTTGCCGATCCATACCGAGCCGATCAACACGATGGAGGGTATCGAGTCTGGTGTCAACACACACCGCTCTTCCGTGGCTGACACCTACGCACAGATCGTGAAGGATCTGACGGAGGCTGCCGAGGAGTTGCCGACCAGCAACAGCGACAACAACATCACTCGTGCCACCAAGGGTGCCGCATATGCGATGTTGAGCCGTGTCTATCTGCACATGCGCCAGTGGGACAAGGTGATCGAGATGGAGGATAAGGTGAAAGCTTGCGGCTATAAGCTGGAGGCTGACCCGATCACGCCGTTCACCAACTATACCACCAACAGCGAGTCCATCTTCTCTTGCGAGAATAGCGCCAACGATAACGGTTCTGTGAATGGTGCGATGTTCTCTATGTTCAGCTGCCGTTCCGGTTCACGCTACTTGGTTTCTATGTCTCCGCTGTTGGTCAACGACACGCGTTGGTTGCAGGATGACAAGCGCCGTTCGGAGTACATCATCAGCTCAGAGGCTCCGGAGTCAACCATCGGTAGCTACAACTATCAAGTTTATTTCTGCGATAAGTATCGTAGCAGCACACGTGAGGACTATACCCCGGTATTGCGCTATGCGGAGGTGCTGTTGAACTCTGCCGAGGCATACGCTCGCCAGGGCAACATCAACGCAGCCGTAGAGAAGATGAACGAGGTGCGTGACCGTGCGTTGGCCGATGCCGCTACGCAATCTTATAAAGCTTCTGACTTCGCTGACAAGAAAGCAGCCCTTGAGGCCATTCTTTTCGAGCGTCGTGTAGAGTTCTTGGGTGAGGGTATTCGTTGGAACGATGTTCACCGTTTGGCAGCTGATGATCTCTGCCCGACAGGTGGTGTGCCTGCGAAGGTGAAATGGACGGCTATCAACGGTAAGGGTAACAACGGCTTTGGCATTGAGATGCCGGCTTGTGGCCTTGCGCTCTATCCTTACACCGATCGTCGCTTCTTGTGGCCGATCCCGGTTGATGAGTTGCTCTATAACGATGTGTTAGCAGCAGAGCAGAACCAAGGATGGTAATACCATTTAGACACACTCTTATTGATTGACCCTACAAGGGTAGATTAGACAGGGGGATGGGATCGGGAGATCTCATCCCCTTTTTCTTGCCCCTCAATGGCTGATTCCGTGAATGGAGAATCGTTGCTGATGAAATGATTACAGCAACAATTCGCCGAAAAACTCGGGGCGATGGAAGTCTGGTTGCTCGGTATCGATTGGGCTCCAGCTGAGGTAATGGGGCAACAGGGTCGCGTCGCCACATTTATAGAAATTGCCCAGGAGTTTCTCCGGCATGTGACCCTTTTCCAGCCCTATTATATATAAAGGTATAACGACAAGCAAGCTCCAGCTCTGAAAACCTGTTTTCTCAGGGAACGGTCGTCGGGGTAGGAAGGGATACCGACGGATCGTGGCTAACTGCTCAGGAGGCAGATCGGTTTTCTCCGTTCTCGACAACCGGTAGGAGGCATCGCAGGTGCCGATGCAGTTGAACTCAAAATTGACGTAATGCTCATCCGTGGGGCGTTTGACAAAAAACTCCACACAGCTATCTTGATAGACCGGAGAGCCATCTTTGTCGTAAACGGCTCGGAGGGAGTTGGCCATGGAGAAGAATTGGATGAACAGATGCTTGTCGCTTCGGGCGATGTTGAACGATGCGACGGGCATGTAGGAATAACTTGGCCAATTGACTTGGTCGATGTAGTGCCTTGGGGTTTTCCGCTCGATGATGTCGATGACGGAGGCGGTATCCAGCATTTCCAGTGCGGGATGGTAAGGAATAGTCAGCTGTTTCATGATGATTGAGAGATTAGCATAAAAGTCCGGGAAAATAGAGGGTGAGCAATGCGGAGGCGATACCGATCGCAGCCAAGCACAGCACGATGATACCAATCAGCCTATTGAGCAACCCGATTCTTCGGACATTGATCATGGTTCCTAATTTTGCGAATAGAGAGGTGATCATCAGCCACCAGGCAATCGCTCCCAAGGCGATGCCCAACATGCCTATGGCGATCATGCTGACTGGATGCTCAGGCAGCATGAAGCCAAAACGGGCATAAAGGCCGATGTAGAGTAAAACGATCAATACATTGCTGAATGTGAGCAGGAAGGCCGTGAAGAAATCTTGCGTGTAGGTGCGCTTTTTCCGGTGTGGCACGGTGGGCTTGCTCAACATTTTGGCGGGATTGCTGCGGTAGATGTAATACCCGAAAAGTCCTAACACGATGCTTCCCATCAGCTGCAAGGGTGTTTGGTTGGCCTCGACGAAGTTTGCGACGAACCCCATGCCCAAAGCGGTCAATATGCCATAGCAGATGTCGGAGAGTGTCGCTCCCAGTCCGGTCATAAAGCCGTGCCAACGCCCTTTGTAGAAAGTGCGGCGGATGCAGAGCATACCGACAGGTCCCATGGGTGCCGATACCAATACACCAATTAGCAAGCCTTTGATGAAGATTTCGATCATTAGACGCTTTCGCTTACTGAGAAATTATGAGTTATGAATTGGATGCTTCCGTTCAATTATGAATGAAGATTTATTGAATTCATAATCCATAATCTGAAAAATCCATAACTCATAACTCATAATTTAAATGTTATCGTTCAATGGTATAGCTACCAGCCTTGTATTCCGTGGCGGTTGTCTCGCCCGGCAAGGTGACAGCGGCAGTGGCTCCTTCCGGAATAGTGAAGTTCCAGATCCACTTGTCGCCCTCATACTTCCAAGAGCTCTTGATCAAACCAGCCGCAGATTGGTATTCCGTATTGACGAAACCTAAACGTTTGTCGGGTATAGGCTTCATGATGATGTGCTTGAAGCCGGGTTGCGCCACGTCGGCAGCGATGCCGGCCGCTGTCTCCCAGATCCATTCGCACACGCAGCCATAAGCGTAATGGTTGAAACTGTTCATGCCACGAGGACCCATACCCTTGTCGAGCATGTAGCTGTTCCAACGCTCCCAAATGGTGGTCGCCCCATTATCGACGGAGTAGAGCCAGCTCGGGTTCTTGCGCTGGAAAAGCAACTCATAGGCAATATCGACCATTCCATTCTCGGTGAGGGTAGGCATCAAGATGGAGGTACCCAAGAAGCCGGTTTGCAAGCAGTTGCCGTGGTCGGCAAAGTTCTGACGCAAGCGAGCGATCATGTTCGCTTTGGCTTGACCCTCCACCAATTCGTTCTTGAGGGCGAAGAGGGCCGGTGTCTGCATGGTGTTGAGGATCGCTGTCTTGAAGGAGCCATCTGCCTGGAGGAAGTTATCACGCAGGTATTGTTGTGCCTCCTTGACCATCGCCTCATACTTGGCCGCATCCCGACCAGTTGCCTTCGCCATGTCGCGCATCAGGTTTGCATCAATCGCCCAATAGCTGGCACTGAGGTAATTCCAGTAAACGTAGGTCTCCGGACGAAGCACATTCTTGCCGTTGGCATCTTTCATGTGGATGCCGCCTCCACAACTCTCCAACGGCTCGTAGCTCAACCAGTCTGCCCATTGGTAATTGCCATTCTCGGCACTCAGTGTTTTGTGATCATATTTGGTCTCGTTGATGTGGTTGACAAACTTCTCCATAGAGGCCCAGTGCTCATTCACGATCTCGGTGTCGCCAAACTGTTTCCACACCACCCAAGGCACGATCACACCGGCATCAGCCCAACCTAAACGCATCATGGAGGTAGGCTCCGCACCATACTGTGCCTGAGGCGCTACACCGGGGTATCCACCTAATTCGGTTTGCGTGTCACGCATGTCGCGCAACCATTTGTGGAAGAACTTACGGGTGTTGGCGAAGAAGGTACCAGTCTCTGTGAACACCTGCGTATCAGCCGTCCAGCCCAAGCGCTCATTGCGTTGCGGACAGTCCGTAGGCACGGAGAGATAGTTGGAACGTTGTCCCCAAAGGGTATTCGCGATGAGCCGGTTGATAGAGGGATCGCCGGTCGTGATCGTACCGATCTCTGTGTCTTGTGCGATAGAGGTGACCGGAATGGATTGGAGCGATTTGATGCGAACCTCATCAGTAGCGGTGATGGAAACGAAACGATAGCCATAGAAGGTGCATGCCGGATGATAAGCGACATAGTCTTTGCTGTCCGCAAAGGTGTAGTGGAGCAGCATACCGATCTCCGGGGTACGCAGGTTCAGGCGGTGGCAACTGCCCTCTGGCCCATCCATGCCACGTTCCTTAGCTCCGTTGCCATCGTTGAGCAACTCGGCAGGCAGGCAGGTCAGCTTCGTGCCGCCCTTTGCGCTAAAGAGGAATGAGGGCACAGCCGCACAATTCTGACCGAAATCGACTACCAAGGTCTCGCCCGGCTTTACGATCATCTCCTCGCCCGGGGTATATTCTTTCGTGATAACTACTTTGCCGTATGCCTCTTCGCTCTCGCCGGTCACCCCTTTCCAGGTGTATGCCTTTTGGGGTTGGAGTGCCAGATCCTTACGCAAATAGATCTCCGCACCATCGGAGGGCAGGATCTCTCCCTTAAATTCGGTATTGACCTCCGGTGTGGAGAGGGCTTGCAGGTTCTCGAAACCCATCGGCTCGCGTGCGTCATACTCCTCACCATCAAAAATAGCCGCATGTTTCACGGGGCCTGCGATGCCGGCTTTCCAGTCGGCTGTATTCGTACCATAATATTGCTTGCTGCCATCTTCGAAGGTCAGCTCTACTACGCCTCTGAAGGCTACCTTCTTACCGATCATACCCTCATGGCCGCCCGGTGTGATGATCTTGTCGGCCCACCAGCCTGGCGTGACTTGCACAGCTAACGTGTTCTCGGCATTGGCAGCTGTGGCTAACACGTCGGTAATGTCGTAGGTAAAAGAGCGTTTGGTCTTCTCGTAGTGGGTGAAACCCGGCTTCAGGATCTCCTCGCCAATCGGTTGACCGTTCACATAGAGCGTATATACACCCAAGCCGGTCGTCATCCAGCGGGCCGCTTTTACTTTTTTCTCGTTTTTGAGTGTGGATACAAACCAGCTTGCGCCATCGGCAGCTCGCTCATTCTGCCCCCATACCTTGCCTGTCACCACAGGAGCGTTGGTGGCTGAGATCCACTCCGAGGCATCCCAAGCCGAATGGTCTAATGCCTCAATGCGCATCACTCCCTTCTCGGACTTCGGCGCGTTACAGCTCAATACCGACAGGAGTGCAATGCCGGTAGCGAAGGCTATCACAAGATTCTTTCTCATTTTTAGTAAGTTTTTTTAAATAGACAGGCAAAGATACAAAAAAGACCTCTCTTCGCAGGGAGATCTTTTTGCCTTTTTTGATAATCTTATATGCTTACATAAAAATTAGCGATCGGTTCTGGCTGCTCACATAAATATTGCGATATACTAATAGTGTCACGACATTTGTTACTTATCTGAATTTGACACCGCAAAGGTACGCTTCCTCCGACCGCTCCACAATACCTAAATATGGGTAATTTGCTGGGCCTATTACCTTGATTAGGGGATAGCATGTAGGCCTAATACCCCAATCAACCCGTTTGGCTAAACTTTCGCCGAACATATAAAACGCCTAAATAACAACCTGTCAAACAAGTAGAAAACTCACTTTCTCATCATTACCTATTTTTATCCATCCGTAAGCCGTAACAATGGAGAAACAATGGCATAAAAATGGAACGGATATGCGATAAAAAAGGAGGGGATACACCTTGATTTCTTCGTTCGCCTCAGCCGAACGTGCGTTCAGCACAGTGGAACGGCCGTTCAGCAGTGCCGAATGTCCGTTCTGCACTGCCGAACAAAGATTCCAATCCGTATCTCTCACTTTTTCCTGCCTACTTCTCTCTATATTGTAGCCTACTCCTCTTGATTTTCCTCACGACAGCAAAGAGAAAAGATCGCCAGTCAATGCGGCAAGAGAGACTCGGCAACGGGCGCATATATCGGTGATCGTAGCGGCTGCGTTTGCCAAGCGATAGAAGGTCTCTTCATCGAGCAACACATATTCCCATTCCCGTTCCATCCGTTTCTCTTCTGGAAGCTCGTTGATCTTGCGCACCCATTCCACCGCAGCCGTCTGCTTCTGGCGCACATTCCGGTCGTTGATCTTGTCATTGCCCTTCGTCTCGACGAGGAAGATCTTTTCCCTCGTGCCCACCAAGAAATCCGGATGATAGGTAGCCATCAAGCCATCTTGCCGCAAATAGTAGATCACGGCAAACGCATGGAGAGACTCATGGATCTTCAAGAAACGCTCCACTTCTGCATCCCGATCCAAGAATTCCATGAATGCTTTCTCAAACCCACCGTTATGCGAGGGATAACCCAATCGCTCATAAATGGACTTATGCACTTCAAGCGAATAGCTCTCTCGCACCTTCAATGTTGCCACCTCCGAGAATCGCCGATAATCCACCTGTGCCTCTGACGTCTGCACATGCGTTTGCATCTGATAAATCGCACGAGCCATCTCACCAATGAGGTGTTGCGCCAACAGAATCTTCCAATCATACTGCTTAAAGGGATCGAAAGGCTGGCCAAACAGACGGGTACGGATAAAGCGATCGAGGGTGGCCATGATCTGTGCGTCATTGATCTGCAAGGTGGGCAGGCGAAGCTGCTTATGTGCCGAGACACGATCGAAACGCAAGAGTATGGTACGCAGAATCTTTTGCAAATATTCCCGATAGGTACGTGCGTTAAACAGATCACCCGTCACGACATAGCGGCCAAACTGCGTCTTCGTGGAAACCTCTTGCGAGAGAAAGGTCTCGCCCTCCTGTACCAAGAATTGGCGCAGGCGTTCCAAGCTATAATCGGTGAAGGGGTGCAACTTTTGGATGTCAATTTCATAATCATCCAACTCCTCTTCAGCCTCTCGCAGGATAATGGGCCACTCAAAATCGTAGGTGGCGTAATCGGCACGCAATCCCACTTTGATCAGATCACCTACGGAAGCTAAATCTGCATTATCTCCCTCCTCTATCGCTCCGGCTCCTTGCGCAAACAGCTCGTCATAAAACTGCAAGAAAGCAGGATGCTCAATGATGGAAAGCATATCCAAATAACTCTTCGGTGCTTGGCGCAGCTGCAACACACGTCGGCGATCCTCATTCTTGATCTCTTGGTAATCAGCCTCTCTCCACATCAAGCGCAACCCACGACCGATGATTTGCTCCAACAGAATCGGAGCTTCGGAAGAACGCAAAGGCACAATGACACAGATATTATTCACATCAAAGCCCTCACGCAACATCAAGACAGAGACGATCACCCGAGGACGCTGATAACGGTCGATGTCGAACAGTTTTGTCTTGGTTTCCTTCCATTCCTCTTCCGACACCTCACCCTTAGCATTGCTGTCGATCAACACAATATCCTCCTGCCGCAACCCTTCGTCTAACAGGAATTGCTCCACAAAGGGAGAGACGGAGGTATCCTCGCAGATGACTAACATCTTCGGGTTCTTCTTCGCATCTAACGCCGTAAACTCCTTTTCCAGTTTCTTCAGCTTTGCCCATTCGGCACGCAACATCAAGCGTTGTCCTTCACTCAATCCGCAAGCTTTTCCCCGATAATCTCGCTTAGCCTTGAAATCCAATTGTTCCAAGTCGGTTAGTTCTTGCCTACGATCCAACAACAGGGTTTTCACAAATCCTTTGCGCATAGCGGTGGCCAGATCGAAATCTACTACAATATGGGGGAAAAAGCACTTTGCCGCATTCCTTCCAGAACCCTGTTTATCATAGGGCGTAGCCGAAAAGTCCACCTGCACAAAGCGACTGCCTTTCCCGTCCGCTATGGCATTCAGACCCTTTTGCCACTCCACCTCTTCCACTTCACCTCCACGTTTCAACTCATGGATATGGTGTGCCTCATCGTTGATCACCATCAGATCGGGTAAACCAGCCAAATAGTCTAACTCACTGCCTCGCAGGTAACGACGATCCAACATGCCCAGATCGTTTCCTGCTGCCTTGCCCGGACGTATCGGCAGCAATTGCTCCACAATCTCTGGTGCGGTGAGCGGTTGTAACTCGTCGTTTTCTTCCTCCTCAATCGGCAGTTGATTCTCAAAAAGATGCCAATTCGTGAGGGCAATCAAGCCATCACCCGTCGTCTTGCGCCCAATGCCCTCCTCCTTCGTGACCACATTGTTTTGGATAAAAGAGAACACCTCTTGCCGTAAGTGAGGCGGAATAAAAAGCGCTTGGTTCAGGTGAAAGTCGTTTGTCTCCGGATTGCGATAGCGCTGTCCCCGAGGCATCCGTCCGCAAAAGGCATCTAACAGGCGGTCGTAAACAATCAACCCCGGTGCCACGATCAAGAAGTTCTGCGTGAACCGTCCACTCGGTTGCTCCTCATGACGGGCATTCAGCAACTGCCAAAGCAACAGGGCGTGCATCACCCACGTCTTGCCCGTACCAGTCGCCATCTTCACGGCATATTTGGGCATCTGATATTTGGGTCGAGCCAACGCGCCTAAGTTTGCGTATGCCAAGAGGCTCTCGTCCACACAGCGGTAGTTGTCGATCACCTGCTCCACCCGTGCCATCTCATGCAGGTAAATCACGTTGAGAATCGCTTGCCGTTGCCCTTCATGAAAGTTCCGATCACGTTCCATCCTGTGCGCCTCACCAAACCAATAGCGCAACAAGGTTTGTGTCATGGGAGTAACCGCTTCTAACAGTGAGCCATCCGCCCATGCCTGATTGACCTGCTCCGTCAATCGTTTGGCCAATTCCAAAGAGATCGTATTCGCATTCATCGTGTTGTCGCATTTAAAACCACTTGACTTTCAAAACCAAACACATCCACCGCTTTCACGCATACCGTGCGTTGCTCCTTGTGGGGCACACGCAAGCGCGTCGAATAGATGCAATGCAAGGGATCATCATCGTTATCAGTGTTCTCCCGATAATCCTGCCAAGTTGATCGGAAGGTGACACCATCATAATCAGGATCAATGCTCCAATACTCAATCAATGAGAGGGGATCCTCCTCCATCACCTCGCACAGCTTCTCCTTGTCTTTATCATCGAGCGGAATATTATCTGGCGAGAGCAACACATAGTCTTTCAAGGCGATGTCTAATTCATCTTGGTCGCCTCGGTGGTACACATTTACCAATGCCGCGCTTAAGTATTGCAGGGAGGAGAAGCGAACCGACCGATCGTCAATCAATTTCTTGTATCCCTTCTTCGACAGTTTATCCAACAGGTCGGGTGGAATAACCAAGACAACCACATTGGCATTTTGGTATTGTTGGATAGCTTGCGAGATGTCGAACGCAAAGTTCCATCCCAAGACAACCACTTTGTCCCAACCGCCACCTAACAGAGAGGCTTTGGCTTCTACGGCCCGTTTGATCGTAGCCGCCGTGGTCAATCGGTTAGGGCTATCCACCATCACCAACGTGCGTGTTCCCTTCACATAGCCAAAGTTGCGATCGTTGCATTGCTCCGGGGCGAAGGGTAAAGCCCCATAAAGGCCCAGTACCACTTGACTCAAATCGCCCACTCGCTGATAACGCTTGTTGTTGCGGAAAGCCTCCTTTTGATAGTCGCCAATGGATTGATAGAGGAAAGGTTTCACCTCTTGGTCGATAAAGCGTTTGCGCATCACCAAGGAGGCCGGTTTCCCTATATCCCCAATGATCCAACGTCTGCCTAACCGCTCTGCCACAGCTGCTGTGGTACCGCTACCTCCGAAGAAATCACATACCAAATCGCCCTCGTTAGAAGCACTATAGATTAGCCTTTCCAATAACTTTTCTGGTTTCTGAGTTTGGTAATTAACTCTCTGTGACATAACAAGATTTACAGGAATATCTGTCCATACATTTGTCGGTATTTTCCCTCTATCCAACTTATCTTGAGAGATTAATGGTTTCTTACGCCCTTCAGTTTGAGTTTTATATGGCACATAAATATGGGTTGCATCAAAGAAAGCATATTGAAGATTCTTTGCATAAAAGAAAATTGTATCATGCTTCTTTGCAAATTCATTATCACTTCTACCACCTATATCATATCCCCATATAATCTCATTTCGGAAATTACTTTTCCCAAATATCTCATCCATCAATATTTTCACATAGTGCCCGACATGCCAATCAATATGCACATAAATACTTCCTCGATCAGATAATAGTTCTCTCATGAGCACCAAACGAGGATACATCATGCGGAGATAAGACACCGTGCCCTCCTCCCAAGTGTCCGCATAGGCGAATTGCTCAATCACGGTGGGCTTTTGTTGAATATCCGCCCCCGGCAAGGTAATCTTCGTGCGATAATCCGCTTTGCTATCGAAAGGGGGATCAATATAGATCAGATCCACTTTGCCACGCATAGAGGGTAAACCGGTAGCTGGGTCGCCTGCCAATAGTGCCTGCATTGTCAGCAGGTTATCGCCATAGATCAACCGATTCATCCAACCCTCTCCATGCAGGGCTTGGTTAAACGCATTGGGAATTTGGGGCGAGCTGCCTCGAAACAGCCCACTGGTGTCTTTACTGGGCAACACCAACTCATTGGTTTGCAAACCAATCTGTGTGCCATTGCTTAGACGCTCCAAGATTTGTTGCGCCTCTTTTCTGCCTTCGCTTGCGATGCGAGGCAATGCTTCAATCAGGGATTTTGCCATAACTGCATTAACCGTGTTTTCATCCGTATTAATGCGTCGCTTTTCTTACGAGTTCCCGCCAAGCACCTAAAAAGAACGTGGACGTTGATACATCCGGTTCGAAGGTACTTGGCGGAAACCTATCTATATGAGATGAATCAGTCGTCCACGAATAACGTGAACGTCTGCTCATATTCTCACATAGATGTTCTTTCCACCGCCAAGTTTCTCGAACCTCGAATAATCAGCAAACGCTAATATTTACCACAAAAAGACCTAACCACAGCTACGCTTAGCGGGATCAGTCGGCCACAAAAGTACGAATTAATTCCATTTTCAGCAATCTCTTTTTTGGGATCCATTCAACGTTTTCAGGGAAAGACACCCTGGCAGATGGCTTACCTTCGTATCAGGAAATGAAAGGGCAGGGAAAGCGCAAGGCTAAGGTAACGCTAAGGTGACGCTAAAGTAACGCTAAGGTAAGTCTAATCCGGCTCTAATCCGGAATTAGAGAATGATTAGAGGTTGATTAGACAACGATTAGAGGATGATTAGAGCTACCGTAGCGAAGCCTTAGCCAAGCGGCCAATCAGATGGTATTATAGAGACGTAGCACGCTACGTCTCTACTCATTGATATACTTGCTTACTGCCACCACAACCTTGCAGTTTCAGCTAAAATCATAGGGAAAGCCAACGGTGTATATATAAAAAAGAGAGTCACTCATTTGAGTAACGCTCTGATTTTCTATGTGGTGCCACCAGGAATCGAACCGGGGACACAAGGCTTTTCAGTCCTTTGACTCTAAAGGATTCCGAAAGATCGCTATCGCTCACTTTTGGAAGCAACCAACTGAGCTATGGCACCTTATAAATCAATAGAGCTACATAAATTGCTCGTAATCTTTTATTCCACTGATTATTCCGTAACTATTCATAAGTTTTTGGAATAGTGTATTACTTAGTTTTCGATAAGCTTCTATGACAGATAGAATATTGACACTTTTCATAGGGCAAATTTGTAAATGCTAATTTTAAATATGATGATAATTTTTACTTGGTGTTTCATCGCTTTTGGCCATTCCAATAATATCCTCCATTTTTCTGTGCCCCTCTAAACTCTATCAAATCTAATCTAACTAAAGAATTTAAGTAGCGTTTAGCAGTCGGAACACTTTTGCCTATTAATTCTGCAATCTTAGACGAATTAAGTCCCGGATATTGCTTGATGATATTTAGTACTTCTTGTTCTTTTGAGTTTACAGTATCATTTACAGTATCATTCTTGATACTGATACCTCTTTTGAATATAACCGTAAACATCCCGTCCGTATGAAATTCCGGTTCGGGCAGATTTGCTTCCCTCATGGCTTCTTGCATACGAGGAATACCGGACGCAACTCTTTCGACCAAGTGCATACGGGTAAATAACCCGAATATTAGTGGGTTACGTGTCATGCTTTTATGCCCGAAATTTTTAGCTACAACAGGTAAAAGTCCTCCGGGATTGGAAATCTCTACCCGGTCATCAAACATTTCTATCATAATGCTTGCGCCTTGTTCGTAGTAATCACGATGTGACAGAGCGTTTATAATGGCTTCTTTGAATACGGTCAGAGGTATTTCCCAAATTTCCTCTCTTGGTCCTGCTCCCTCTATTTTATAAGCTACTTGCAGTTTACTTTCCAGCCAAGCCATAGCCTGTAGATACTGTTGGTGCAATGAACCTCCGAAAGTTTTGTCATCTATAATATAGACTTTATTCGTTCCCTTGAAAAGAACACATCTTGTAACAGCATGTGGAAACTTTCGTTCAGGTTGTTTTCCGAAAAACATCGCTGCACCGTTCTTTGCCAATCCATTCTCGGTAAACAGTTCCAAGTTCTCAAATATTTGTTTGTCGGGTGTGGATGGACTAAGTTTGGCTTCTGTTCGGAAATCCTTAATCATCTGTTCGTCTGCATCCGTGTAGATATTGAACCAATGGCAGGGTATATGGTCAAAAAAGATTTTGTTACACTCCTGAAAGAAACTGCGCATTTCTTCGGCTGTGCGAAGTTTCTGCGAGTTCGCTCCCTCACGCACATAGATAGAACCGGAAAATATATAAGGTTTGTCCTTGCCGGACGGAACATCAATCACCCAAATAGTTTTATTCATAATATTTACGGAATACAATTCACAGTGGAGTGCAGGAGATATTTCGCTGATAGAGCCTTGAATAGCAGAACGCTTATCGTTTTCTAAGTTAGTATCTACCACTTGTCCGTTATCATCTACTCCAATAAGCACATATCCTCCGTCTGCATTGGCAAAAGCACATATTTCCTCTGTCAGTTCACGAACCTTTGAAGGGACACGCACCTTAAATTCTACATTGTAGCCTTCTCCGCTATCAATGAGTGATTGTATGTTTTCTGTATTTAGCATGAATCTCAAATAATTAGAATACAAAGTTAGTTATTTCTGTATAATTCCCATTAAGTTTTATTTTATTTGCCTTCAATCGCATCGTTCTCATATTCCGTCCATGGAAGCGAACCTCCCATCTGCACCCACCGGTTGGTCTTCGGCAGACGCTCAAGAGAACCCTTCATCTCATCGAAGGTCAGTTGACCGTGCAAGGATACTATTTTTATGTCAGATAGTCTTATCGAACTCACGTGTTTTTCACCTTTTTTGGAGGAAAGCCGAAATACCTATTTTGAGGTATTCCGTCCCTTATTTTACCTATTTGAGGTGATTTCGGGGCAAACGCAAAGCCTGTACTTTTGCCTCAAAAATTAGAAAAGAATATGCGATTATTTACAAATGTACTCTGTATAGGCTGCCTCGTATGTGGCACGTTGCAGGCTCAGGAGAGCGCTTCGGAACGGTCGGAAGCCATTTATGCCTCTGGTTACGAGCAATTCCGGATTGGAGGGTATGGTGAGGTGGTGGCCAACTTCAAGGATTATGGCATCAATCGCTTCTATGGCGGATCGGATGGAAACACCAAGAAACATCGAAACACGATCTCGATCCCTCGCTTTGTCTTGGCCTTGGATTACAAGTTTAACAGCCAATGGGTGCTGGGGGCAGAGATCGAGTTTGAGGCCGGTGGAACCGGGTCGGCTTACGAGCTGGAGAATACCGAGAATGGCGAGTATGAGACCGAGGTGGAGAAGGGTGGCGAGGTGGCCATCGAGCAGTTTCACCTGACCCGACTGATCCATCCGGCCTTCAATGTGCGTGCGGGTCATTTGATTGTGCCGGTCGGCTTGACCAATGCGCACCATGAGCTAATCCATTTCTTTGGTACCTCCCGACCGGAGGGGGAGACCACGATCCTGCCCTCTACTTGGCACGAGACCGGTATCTCTTTCTTTGGTACGTTCGGAAAGGGTTATGGTCGCTTCGACTATGAGGCACAAGTAGTGGCTGGCTTGAATGCCAATGGGTTCGATCGTAACACCTGGGTGGCCAGTGGTAAGCAGGGCATCTTCGAGGTCGATAACTTCACCTCGCCTGCCTATGTGGGTCGGTTGAACTACCAGGGAGTAAAAGGTTTGCGAGTGGGTGCTTCCATTTATTATTGTGCGGATGCGGGAGCCAATGCGGATAAATACCAGACCTATTCCAGTGTAGGCAAGATTCCTTTGCGGATCTATACAGCGGATGCCCAATACAAGAATCGTTTCGTAACGGCTCGTGCCAATTTGGTCTATGGCAATTTGGGCAATTCTGCCAAGTTGAGTGCCGCCAACGTGAAGCTCTCCAACAAATCTCCCTATTCCCGGGTGACGCCTATCGCCAAAAATGCGGTCAGTTACGCGGCTGAGGCAGGCGTGAACCTCTCGGCTTTCTTCCCGGAGAGCAATCGGGTACCCGTGATTTACCCCTTCGCTCGTTACGAATACTACAACTCGCAGGAGGGTGGCGAGGCCGGACAGACCATG
>OBLI01001125.1_pt1 | contig 26942 bp, 27 predicted proteins | sample 1519701 | NCBI WGS metagenome assembly OBLI01 (sample SAMEA3663005, study PRJEB22513) | pig gut metagenome | biome: pig gut; feature: pig-associated habitat; material: faeces | place: France | collected 2012 | reverse complement strand
GACTTTATCATAAACCATATGTCAAGAGAATGCAGTATTATTTTGGATTGCTATAGAAGCAGAACTGTAATGGAAGCCGTAATTTCACGGCTGGATCTTGATATGAAATATGAAGAATTACTCAGCAAAATTGATGCTTCAAGCACATATGAAACACGAATTATTGAAATCAGCGTGATTGATGATGATCCTTATCGTGCAAGAGATATCGCTGATGCTGTAAGTGAGATTTCAGTAGAACATATAAAAAAAGTAATGAATTCAGAAGCAGTTAATATAGTAGATAAAGCCAATGTGCCGGATACGGAATTTGCTTCCCCAGTAAAAAAATACGCGGTAATTGCAGGTTTGATGGGATGCCTGCTGGTAATTCTGATTATTGTAATACGATGCCTGCTGGATGATACAATTAAAACTTCAGAAGATGTTGAAAAATATCTGGGATTGAGTACATTGACAACGATTCCTGTTTCAAAACAGGAAAATGAAACCAATAAAAAGTTTACAGGACCTGGAGGAAAATAGAATTTGATAAATACAGAAATAAAAGAACAGCAGAGGGAATACAGCATACGCGAAGCCTATAAATCTTTACGTACCAATCTGCAATTTTGTGGAAATGATAAAAAGGTTATCACAATTACCAGTAGTGTTCCAGGCGAGGGGAAAAGTACGGTTACATTAAATCTCGCGGTATCTCTGGCAGAAAGCGGAAAAAAGGTTATGATTGTTGATGCGGATATGCGAAGATCTGTATTATTGGGACGTATTGCTGTAAACAGTAATGTAAAAGGGCTATCGTACTTTTTATCGAATCAGTCTAAACTGGAAGAAGTGGTATGCTCTACCAATGTTGAAAATTTACACATCATTTTTTCCGGCCCTGTACCTCCGAATCCTACAGAGCTTCTTGATAGTGAAGTATTCAGAGAAATGTTGGATACTCTGAGACAAACATATGACTATATTCTGATTGATACGCCTCCTCCGGGAAGTGTAATTGACAGCGCAATTGTGGCGAAAATAAGCGATGGTGCAATTTTCGTAATTCAATCAGAGGCTATCAGCTACCGCTTTGCATGCAATGTAAAAGCCCAGTTGGAGAAAAGTAATTGTCCGATTCTGGGAGTAGTTTTGAATAAAGTTAACATACTGAATCGAGGATATTATAGCAGGAATTACGAAAAATATGAAAAATAAGCACAAGACCAATTTGATAGAACGAAACAAAAGGAATTTTCATGTTATTATTCTTTTACTTTTATTAGCGGTGTTATTGATATTTGAACTTTTGATAGAGTATACGAAAGATAAAAACCCGCCGGTGATACGTTCCACAGAAACAGAAATTGTCTATACAGCAGGAGATGACTTAAAAAGTCTTCTTAAGGGGATAGAAGCTTTTGATGAAGAGGAAGGTGATGTGAGTGACACGCTGACAGTAGAAAACATCTATCCCGATGTACAGAGTGGAACTGCTACAGTAATTTATGCGGCACGGGACAGCAGTAACAATATTGCGAAAAAGCGATTGGTCGTAATATACAATCAAAAAGAAACAGATACATCAGATTCTGACGATAAAAACAATCCGCCTGAAGAAAAAAAGACTGAGACGAAAAGTCAGGAAGAGGTGGAAACAGAAAGTCAAAAAGAGACTCTTTCAAAAGAACATCCCAGAATTTCTCTTACCCGGAATCAGGTGTCTGTAAAAGCAGGGGATGAGATTAACAGACTTTCTTTTGTGAAAAGTGTGTCAGATGATAAAGATGATGAAGAATATCTGTCCAAAAGAATTCAAATTACCGGTGATGAGTTTGATCGTGATACACCAGGGGTTTACAAACAGATTTTTTATGTAATTGATTCTGATGGAAATAAGTCAAATAAAGAAACACTGATTATTACCATTGAGTAAAAAGAAAACTTTTATATAGATAGTTAGACAGAAGGAGGCAGTTTATAATGGGAAAATTGCTTTCGGTTGTAATCCCGGCTTATAACGAAGAAGGAATGATTGAGAAAACAGCTGAAACAATAGGTGATATTTTAACGAACGCCGGTATTTCATATGAACTTCTCTTTGTGAATGATGGTTCAAAAGATTCTACCTGGAAAAAAATCGGTAAAGCTGCTGCTGTTAATCCACAGGTGAAAGGAATTTGTTTTTCACGAAATTTCGGTAAAGAAGCTGCGATGTTTGCAGGCATGTATTACTCAAAAGGGGATTGCTGTGTGATTATTGATTGTGATCTTCAGCATCCGCCGGAAAAAATTGTAGAGATGTATCATCTCTGGGAAGAAGGATATGAAGTAATTGAGGCTGTAAAAAAAGATCGTGGGAAAGAAGGGAGATTTCATTCTTTTGCTGCGAAGTGTTTTTATGACATTATAAGCAGGATAACAGATATCGATATGTCCAGAGCTTCTGATTTTAAATTGATGGATCGTAAAGCAGTAACCGTGTTACTGAATATGCGGGAAAAAAATGCTTTTTTTCGGGCACTGTCATCATGGATTGGTTTTAAAACGACGAAAATTGAATTTAATGTTCAGGAAAGAACAGTTGGAGAATCCAAATGGTCTACAGTGGCGCTGATTCGTTATGCAATCTCTAATGTCAGTGCATTTTCCACTGCACCGATGCAGATTGTAACATTTCTTGGAATTTTGATGCTTTCTGCCTCAGTAATACTTGGATGTGGGGCATTGTATGATAAAATGGCTGGTATTGCACCAGAAGGATTTACAACTGTTATTATAATTGAACTGTTTATTGGAAGTGTAATCATGATCAGCCTTGGAATTATTGGATATTATATTTCAAAAATTTATGAAGAAGTTAAAGATCGGCCCAGGTATATCGTTTCGGATATTTTGGGAGATATCAGCGAGTGATAAAAAATATAATAATGTGAAGATAAAGGAAAGGAAAACAGCGTACATGGGACCTGAACAGTTATTTTCTCGGCTTAAGGCATATATAAAAAAAGAGTGGATTATTTGTTTTTGTTCTGCTATAGTTATTGGTTTAGCAGCTCACATTTATAAATTGACTAATTTTTTACCCAATTGGGATTCTTTGCTGAATCTCTACACGAACCAGGATAAAACAGATCTGGGAAGATGTTTTCTGATGTATGCCTGCTCATTAAGCTCTTATTATGATCTTCCATGGATTAACGGATTGCTTTCTCTGGTTTATATTGCATGTTCTGCAGTTTGTGTAAGCGAATTATTTCACATCAGGAAAAAAATACCTCTGATTTTGCTGGGAGGAATTATGGTAACTTTTCCTACAGTTACCTCAACACTGGCTTATAATTATACGGCAGATGGATATTTTCTGGCACTGCTATGTATGTGCGTCGCAGTGATTCTGATAGTGCGGTACCAGAAAGGTTTTTTTCCTGCGGCAGTACTGTTTGCTTTTGGGTTGGGAGTATATCAGGCTTATATTACATTCGCAGTGGTATTGATATTGATTTATCTGATAGATCAGCTGTTATTCTATCAGATAAATATCAGGGAGTTTCGAATCATTACCAGCAGATCTGTGATCAGCGGGATTCTGGGGGCAATGATTTACTGGATTTCGTTAAAAATACGATTATTGACATCGGAAGGTTCTTTATCAGAATATCAGAATGTTAATGAAGCATTTTCGCTTCAAAGTATTGACATTTTCCGGGCAATACTTCGTTGCGGATACAGGTTTTTGATATACTTTTTTGATTTTTCAAAAGGGATTAATCTATTTCTGGTTATAAATATTGGTTTGATTTTATTACTGGCGGTTTTGTTCCTGTATGCTTTTAAAAGCAAAAATATGTCTAAGACACCGTGGAGATTGGGAATGGCCATTTTTTGTGTTGCCATGCTTCCTTTTGCATCTTACGCTCTTTATTTTATCAGTTATTTAATGGACTATCATAATTTAATGGTTATGTGCCTCTGCCTGATCTATATTTTACCACTCCTTTTTTATGAACGGTTGTCATCTGTTACAAAGGAAGTTTGTCTTATGAAGTGGGGAATTTTGATTCTTTCACTGACAATGGTTTATTATTTTGTTATGATATCGAACATAAGTTATCAGAAAATGCACATGGCATATGAAAAATCTTATGGCGTAACCGTAAGACTGGCAGACAGAATAGAACAGCTTCCAGGAGCGGATCAATGCAGCGAAATTGCTGTAGCGGGATGCTTACCGGGAAGTGAAGCTTTTTCCTATTCATTTCCTCCGGATATGACTGGTATAACTGACAGCTATATCATACGAAAACAGGATACTATGATGCATGAAAATGTTTTGCAGGCAATGCTCAGGGATTATTGCGGGATCAGTTACGAAGATACTACAGAAGAAGAAGTTCAGAAAATATACAGCACAGAGGAATTCAAGAAAATGGGCTGCTGGCCGGAAGATAATTCTGTTTCTGTGATTGGTGATATTCTGGTGATTAAATTTGGAGGGGAAATTGATGAATAAGTCACCACATATCTATGTACATGCGGATGATTATGGAATGACACCTGCCACCTGCCGGCGGATTCGGGATTGCTGGGAAAACGGATGTTTAAACCGTGTCAGTATTGTACCAAACGGTTGTATGGAATATGCATTTCAATGTATGAAAAATGCAGATATTCCCTGTGCGATTCATATTAATCTGGTTGAGGGGAAAGGACTGATGCCGGCAGATCAGATTAACCTGCTGGCGGGTCCCGATGGCTATATGAAAAATTCTTTTTTCGGGTTGTTAATGCTGTCTATATCCTCTAAACGGAAGCAATTAGAGAAACAGTTGTATCTTGAAATAAGAGAACAGATTTTTTCCGCTATGGAATATCTGCAGGATGGGGAAGACATTTTTCTGGACAGCCATCAGCATACTCATATGATTCCTGTAATTTTCCATACAATTCTCAAAGTCGTGGAGGATTACAAAATACCGGTTCGATTTATGAGGATACCTGCAGAACCCATACTTCCTTTTTTACTTGAGCCTTCTCTTTATCTTACATATAAACCGATTAATTTAATCAAAAACAGAGTATTGAATTTTTTGTGGATATTTGATCGAAAAGCGTTCCGAAAATCCGGTATTCAAAGTGCACTGTTTTGTGGAATCTTTTTTTCCGGTAATATGGATGAAAAACGCGTAATGAAAATTTTTCCGTATTTTTACAGGAAAGCAAAGAAGCGGGGGTGTGACCTGGAATTTCTTTTTCATCCAGGATATATAAAGCAGGGCGAAAAATTTTTCGATCCAAACAAAAAATCGTTTCATCAATTTTATCTCTCTCAGGGTAGAAAAAATGAGAATACAACATTGCATAGTAAAAAATGGTGTGAGCTTGTGAAAAATATGAATGGAGAAACTGATAGTAATAAAACAAGTATCATCAATTCCACTATAAGAATAGAAAAGGAAACTGTGTAAGGTGATGAAAGATATACAGTGTGAGAATAAAAAAATCAGAATAGCCATGTTGGGGCATAAACGTATTCCGTCCAGGGAGGGCGGTATTGAAATTGTGGTAGAAGAGTTGAGCTGCAGGATGGTAGAGCGTGGATATAGTGTTACCTGCTATAATCGCAGCGGACATCATGTCAGCGGAAGTGAATTTGATGAGCAGGCTTCTAAAAACTATAAGGGAGTCCGGCTGAAAAAAGTATTTACGATTAACAGAAGAGGGCTGGCTGCCATGACATCTTCTGTTTTCGCCGCATTAAGAGCCGCATTTGGAAATTATAATATTGTTCATTTTCACGCAGAAGGTCCATGTGCTATGCTCTGGCTTCCGAAGTTATTTGGAAAACGTTGTATTGCTACAATTCATGGTTTGGATCATCAGAGAGCAAAATGGGGAAGGTTTGCCAAAGCCTATATTATGCTCGGTGAAAAAGTTGCCGTGAAGTTTGCTGATGAGATTATTGTTTTGAGTAACAGCGCAAAAAAATATTTTATGCAGAAATATGGAAGAGAGACAAAACTGATACCCAACGGAGTGAATGCTCCTGAGATCAAAGAGGCGGATTTAATCAAACAAATGTATGGTATTGATAAAGATACATACTTTCTGTTTCTCGGAAGAATTGTACCGGAAAAAGGATTGCATTATCTGATAGAAGCATTTAAACAAGTTAAAACAAATAAAAAGCTTGTGATTGCAGGAGGTTCTTCAGATACAGATACATTTATGAAAAATTTGAAAAAACTGGAAGAAAATGATGAGCGAATTCTGTTTACAGGATTTGTTCAGGGGGCAATTCTGAATGAATTATACAGTAATGCCTATGTGTATATATTGCCTTCTGATTTGGAGGGAATGCCATTAAGTCTTCTTGAAGCAATGAGTTTTGGAAATTGCTGCCTGACTTCGGACATCTCAGAATGTGTAGATATCGTAGAAGACAAAGCTGTTTTTTTTAAAAGGGGAGACATATCCGATCTTGTGGAAAAACTGCAGATGATGTGTGATAATCCGGATATGGTAAAAAGTTTAAAAAAAGGCGCTTCTGAATATATATGCAGTAAATACAATTGGAATGAAGTAGTCGATATGACATTAGAGGTGTATCTGCACTCTGATTAAGTGCGAAGAGGGTTCTGCAATGCAGGGTTCTCAGATGGTGTATGCCAGCTCATCCAGTGTATATGGATCCAATCAAAAAATTTCATACTCAACAGAGGATAAAGTAGACCACCCGGTGTCTTTGTATGCCACGTTTTATAAATAAAGTCCGGAAAGCTTTCCATACTTTTTATCTGAACTATAAGGAATTGAGTCAATGAAACAAAAAAGAGAAATATGGATAGATAATGTTAAAGTAATTGCATGTATCCTGGTGATTCTGGGGCATTTTTTTCAAAGCATGGTAAAAGCACAGATCATACCGGAGAATCGGATATATCTCTGGTTTAATCAAAGTATTTACTCATTTCATGTACCGCTGTTTTTTATCTGCAGTGGATATCTGTATCAGGAATTCAGCAGAATTGATTCAATATCGAAATGGGTTCGTAATATATGGAAAAAGCTGCTGGTACTCGGAATTCCGTATTTTGTATTTTCATCAGTTCAATGGCTTTTGAAAACGATGTTTTCAAATACATTAAATGTTGAAATGGATGGATTTTTGCAGGTACTGTTTGCAGAGCCGTTATCTCCATACTGGTATTTATATTGCCTATATTTTATTTTTTTAATAACTCCGACGTTTAATTCCGGAAGGAGTGCAGTATTTATATCGGGTACAGCGCTTATTTTGAAGCTGTTGAAAATAAACGGGGTATACAGTAATATATATATTATAGATGTAGTTATGTCTAATGAAATCTGGTTTGCCATGGGTATGTGTTTATATGCAATAAATATAACCGGTTTTTCACAGAAAAAAGCAGCACGGAATCTCGGATGTGTGTCTTTTATAGTATTTTTGATTGCCAGTATGATTCATATTCCGGATACTTTATTCTGGGAGGAAGGAAAAGCATTTTATACGGGAATCTGGGCATGTGCAGCTGTAATTTTGCTGGTTGCGTACAGTTTCAGAAACAGTGAACAAGATACAGGATTTTGGGGATTTTTTGCAAAATACACAATGCCTTTGTTTCTGATGCATACACTTTTTGGTGCAACTGTAAGAACCTTGCTTCTTAAAGCAGGAACAGACAGTATTGCCATTCATATTCTGATTGGAATTCCGGTAAGTTTTATCGGACCTGTGCTGTTAGCTGAGATTATGAGAAGATACAGATTGGATTTCTTCCTCTATCCAGGTAAATATATTTTTAAAAAATAAATGGCGTTCAGGAAATTAATATAAGATCTGAGGGAGGAAAATAATGAGGATTTTGTTGGTCAATTACAGGTATTTCATTTCAGGCGGACCTGAAAAATACATGTTCAATATAAAAAAAATGCTAGAAGATAAGGGACATGAGGTAATTCCTTTTTCTATCCATTCCAATAAAAATGTTGAAACAGAATACTCGAAATATTTTGTAGAACCAATTGGCAGCAGAGATGCTACTTATTTCGAGGAATGCAAAAAAACACCACGGGTGATCAGTCAGATGATCAGCAGAAGCTGCTATTCTTTTGAAGTAAAACGAGCAATTCAGAAGGAAATTAATGATACAAAACCGGATCTGGTATACGTCCTTCATTATGTCAATAAACTTTCTCCAAGTGTTATTCGAGGTGCAAAGCAGATGAAAGTACCGGTTGTATTAAGAATATCTGATTATTTTTTGCTCTGTCCTCGTTTTGATTTCATGTACCAGAAAAGGGTTTGTGAAGACTGTCTGAAAAATGGATATTGGTCATGTATAAAAAAACGTTGCGTAAAAGATTCATTAGCCGCATCACTGATTCGTGTCTCTTCCATGAAACTTCATCAATTAATCAGAGTTTATGAGGATGTTGATGCCTTTATTACACCTTCCGGCTTTTTAATGAGAAAGCTGGCTGACAATGGATTCAATCAGGAGAAACTGAACTGTATTCCTACTTTTACTATTAGCAGGGCAGAGACCGGTACACAGAGGATTGGATCATATGGTCTTTATTTTGGACGTATTACGGAAGAAAAGGGTGTTGAAACCGTTATTAAAGCATATGAAAAAAATCCTGAATACAACGTAAAGATTGTAGGAGACGATACTACGGAAGAAGCAGTAAGATTAAAAAAATATGTATCCGATCATCATTTGGACAATATTGAGTTTACAGGATTCAAAAGTGGGGAGGAACTGGAGAAAATTATTAAGGACTCACGTTTTGTTATGATTCCTTCCATTTGGTATGATAATTTACCGAATACCGCTTTGGAGGCCTTTCAGTATTTCAAACCGGTTATTGCAAGCAATATTGGCAGTTTGACTGAATTGGTCATTGATGGATTCAACGGATATCTGTTTGAACCGGATAATGCGCAGTCATTGTTTGAAAAAGTAAAAAAACTGGACGATGACAGGATAGTTGAAGAAATGGGCCTTAACAGCAAAAAGTGTCTGGAACGGCATTTTTCACCGGAAGCCCATTATAAAGCGCTGATGAATGTTTTCCGGAATGTGAAAGGAAATCAATGAAAAAGAAAATAATATTAATAAAGTTATTGATACTGGGAATTTTGGGAAAACATAAGCGTAAAGCAGAAATTGTAAGAAAATCAGGACTTTTCAAAAGTTATGGAGAGAGAGGGTACTGGCATCCATGCTGGCTGCCAACAGAACCTCAGCTGATCAGTATTGGAAATAATGTTACTGTTGCTGCCGATGTGAGATTTTATGAGCATGATATGGTACGTTTAATGTTTGATCATGATATAAACTATATGGGACCTTCTTTAAAATACTATACCGGATCAATTACAGTTGAAGATAATGTTGTAATTGGAGCGAGAAGTATTGTGCTATACAATGTGACAATCCATAAAAACAGTCTGGTCGCTGCAGGAAGTGTGGTTACAAAGGATGTCCCTCCTTACGCGATCGTTGCGGGAAATCCAGCCAGAATCATTGGAGATACAAGAAATCTTCTGAAAAAAAGACTTGAATACAGTGGTGAAGATGTGTCCGGGTTTAGCTATGAAACATACTATAAAGCTTATCAAAATCATTGTTGATAACTGAGAAAGTTGGAAAGGTAAAATTATGGCGAATAAAAAGCTGAATGGTACAGTTATTGTTACTTATCGTTGCAATGCACGATGTTCTATGTGTAACCGTTACAAGGCCCCTTCAAGACCTGAAGAAGAGATTTCTATTGAAACAATCAGTAAACTTCCTCCGATGTATTTTACAAATGTTACCGGTGGCGAGCCCTTTATCCGTTCTGATCTTAAGGATATTGTCCGTGAACTCTATAAAAAGAGCGACCGCATTGTAATTTCTACGAACGGATTTTTTACTGACCGGATTGTAGACCTTTGTAAAGAATTTCCGCAGGTTGGAATTCGAATTTCAATTGAAGGACTGGAACAGACAAATAATCAGATCCGTGGTTTGCAGGATGGATTTAATCGTGGCTATACAACACTTAAAAAACTCCGTGAGATGGGAATGAGGGATGTTGGTTTTGGAATGACAGTTCAGGATATAAATGCGCCTGATCTGGTTCCTTTGTACAAACTTTCTGATGAAATGGGAATGGAGTTCGCTACAGCATCTTTACATAACAGTTTTTATTTTGTAGAGTCTAAAAACATTATTCATGACCGTCCTATGGTTGCACAGAACTTTGAAAATCTGATTAATGAATTATTAAAATCACACAGCCCCAAAAAGTGGTTTCGCGCATATTTTAACCATGGACTGATTAATTATATTTACGGACAAAAGCGTTTGCTGCCCTGTGATATGAGTTTTGATACCTTTTTCATAGATCCCTATGGAGATGTTATGCCATGCAATGGTACAAAAGATAAAGAGGTTATGGGGAATCTGAACAATCAGTCCTGGGATGAACTGTGGAATAGCCGGAAAGCTGAGGCAGTCCGTGCTAAGGTTCGTTGCTGTGATCGCGATTGCTGGATGATTGGCAGTGTCAGCCCCGCCATGCATAAGTATATCTGGAAACCGGCCTGGTGGGTTATTAAGCACAAGGTTTTGTTTTGCTGGAAAAAGAAAAAATACAGTATGTATGAAAATAAAATCGTGTGTCTTTATCGGGATGGAAAGGTAACAAAAGAAGAACTGGATCGGGACAGTACATGTGATATGTGTGCTGTTGTAAACAATGGACTGAGCGAATTTTCAATGGAGCAGTTGAAAGATAAAAGCGGGGAAGAGATTGTGGATGCAGATATAGCTGCACAGATGGAAAAATAAAATGGAGATAAGTATGACTGTACCTAATGTTAGCATAATTGTGCCCGTTTATAATGTGGAAAAATATCTGACAAGATGCATAAATTCACTGGTGACACAGACCATGAGCAATATTGAAATTATTCTGGTGGATGATGGATCCCCGGATTCTTGTCCTTCTATATGTGATGAAGCAGCTTTCAGAGACCGGAGAATCAAAGTGATCCATAAGAAGAATCAGGGACTCGGTTATGCGAGAAACAGCGGACTGGAAGTTGCTTCAGGGGAATATGTATATTTTGTTGATTCGGATGATTATCTTACGAGGAACGCAGCAGAGATCCTTTACAGAGCTGCAAAAAAAGATGATGCGGATATCTGTTTTGCCGGAATTTATCTGGAAAATGATAACGGAGAACGGAAGGAGTCGGTTCCCCGTTATGCCGGAAAAACACTCTGCCAGCCTGAAATCACTACGATGGCATTAAAAGACATGCTTGGACCCAAACCACAGGACAAGGAAAATATCAGTCTGAGAATGTCTGCATGGCAGGGGATTTATAAACGTTCCTGGATTGAAAAATATCAGCTGAGATTTCCTTCAGAGAGAACCTACATATCGGAAGATATAATCTTTCATCTGGATGCACTTCCCCGTGCAGATAAAATGAAGTATCTGTCGGATTGCGTTTATTGTCACATTGCTGATAATCCAACCTCATTGACTCATTGTTACAATCCGGACCGGTTTCATAAAAACTGTATTCTTTATCTGGAAGAAAAAAGAAGGATTGGATTGATTAGCAATAACAATGGGATGCTGGAAAGGGCCCAGCGCACTTATCTGGGAAATGTCCGTGTCTGTGTAAAACAGATTGTACAGAGGTCTCAAAGTGAAGGCCGCGGGTTTGCAGATGAAGAAATCAGAAAAATTGTAGACAATGATATTTTACAGAATGTGCTGAAAACATATCCCTATTTAAAAAATCCCCTTAAACAGGCGATTATGTCCTTTATGTTACAGCATAAAATGGTTGCTTTGGCGCGGATTCTGACAAAAGTCTTTTTATTGAGCCATTAGTAAATATGACCAATGAGGTATTTTTATGAAACTGCGAATTAACGTACCTTACATATTGTTTATAATTTACTTTTACTTTTTTATTTTTGATCCATTACTGGAATTATGGATTCCTCTGGCAGGTTATGCCGATGAACTGGCGGCTGTTGCGGCAATTCCGATTTTTGCAGTAAATGTAATCAGAGAAAGAGGAATCATACGTATAAACGGTGACAAATGGTGGCTGTTCATAACACTTTTTCTATGTATCGGTTTTATAGGAAATGTTGTATATCAATATCAGCCTTTGCTGCAGATTGCAATACCTGACTTGTTTTTAGGTGCCAAATTCTGGCTCGCAATATATACTGGGAAAAATATATTTTCCAGACTGAATATTCCCAGATTTGCAGAAAAAATTTTTTTTCATATACGTCTTGTAACGTGGCTGTTTGCGATACTTATAGTTTTGGATCAGGTTTTTGAAATTTTTGAAACAACTGTTCGATATGGAATACGCTCCACTACACTTTTTTATGGTCATCCGACGATTTTTGCAGCCAAATGCGTGTTACTTATTGGGATTTTACTTTCAATAGGCCCGTATCTGAAACGATATTCGCATTATTTTATTTTTATTCTGTGCCTGATGTGCACTACTCTGAGGAGCAAGGCATTTGGAGCTGCATTTATATTTGGATTTATTCATTATAATGTTCTGGTAAGAAGAAAAAAAATCAATCTGAAAGCTTTTCTGTTTCTTATACCGATTATTCTGCTGATTGCCTGGGACCAGATAGAATATTATTTCTTTGGAAGCATGCAAAGTGATTCTGCCCGCTATCAGTTGACAATAAAAGCTTTTTCCATAGCAAAAGATCATTTCCCGCTGGGTTCTGGATTTGGCACGTTTGCGTCATTTTTTTCTTCTGTCCAGTATTCACCACTCTATTATAAATACCAGCTTTCTTTTGTAAATGGTCTGAGAAAAGGAGCAGCATATTTTGTCAGCGATTCATTCTGGCCTATGATACTGGGACAAACAGGATGGTTTGGACTGTTTTTTATGGCATCGGCAATGGTATGTTTGTTCTTATGCATCCAGAGAACCAGAAAAAACTATCCTGCATATAATGCATCCTGCCTGTGTATGTTTTTATATTTATTGATATCGTCTGTTGCTGAAGCTGCCTTCGTACACTCGATTGCTATTCCTCTTGCCATATGGTTGGGGGCCTTATTACAAAAGTCATCAAAAAAGAAGTATGATTCCAAGAAATAGGAGATTAATTTATGATTCCCAAAGTCATTCACTATTGCTGGTTTGGGGGAAACGAGTTGCCCCCTCTGGCCAGAAAATGTATTGAATCCTGGAAAAAATATTGCCCCGATTTTAAAATTATTGAATGGAACGAACAAAATTATGATTGCACAAAGATTCCATATATGCGGGAAGCATATGAAACAAAAAAATGGGCTTTTGTCAGCGATTATGCCAGATTGGACATTATTTATCAGAATGGAGGAGTTTATCTGGATGTTGATGTAGAAGTAATTCGCAATTTCGACGAAATGCTGGACTGTTCCTGCTTCCTTGCTGTTGAATCCACCGATATGATTGCTACCGGTTTGGGATTTGGTGCGGAAAAAGAGAATGAAAATATAAAAAGAATGATGGAACAGTATGAGGGAATTCATTTTAAACTTGGAGAAGATTTATTTGATACCCTTCCTTGTCCGCACAGGAATACGCTTCCATTTCAGGAGATGGGATTCATACCGGAAAACAGAATTCAGAATATTAACGGGGCAGTGATTTATCCAGCAGAGTATTTTTGCCCTCTTAATTGTAAAACCAATCAGTTGATGATAACCGGGAATACTGCAACAATCCATTACTTCAGTGCTTCATGGAAAACGCCGGAAGAGAGAGAATTTCTTCGAAAGATTGAAGCCTATAAAAAGCAGCATGGTAAGATCCGCAGTTTGCTGTACAAAAACTATCTGGAATACAATATGTATTACGTAAAAATAAATCCGACTTTTATGGTGAGATTTGTGAAAAATAAAATCAAGAGGAAATGGAATCGATGGATTCAAAAACTATAATCGGAGAAAAACTGAAAGTAACATATATTATTCGGGTTCTCAGAAAGGCGGAATAATATTGAAACAGAAATCCCTTATCAGCAATTCTGTTTTTAATGTGGCTTATCAGATGCTTTCTGTCATATTCCCGTTTATTACAGCCATCTATGTATCGCATGTTTTAATGGCTGAAGGTGTTGGTAAAGTTGCATTTGCTCAGAATTTAGCTTCTTATTTTATAGCAATTGCCCCTCTGGGAGTTATGAATTATGGTGTAAAAGAAATTGCCAGAACGAAAGATACACCTGAACAGAGGAATATATGCTTCAGTGAATTGTTTCTGATTAATTTTGTTTCGACGATTATCGCAACAAGTGTTTTTTATACGATGATTTTTTGTCAGAGTTCTTTTGAAAACGAAAGAATGCTTTATGCAGTATGTGGTATTCCGATTTTTCTGAATATCATAAATGTTGACTGGTTCTATCGTGGAGTGGAAGAGTATGCATATATTACTGTACGAAGCCTGATGATCAAAATTGCATCTATTGTTCTTTTGTTTCTAACAGTCAGAACAGCAAATGATTACATACAGTATGCATTAATTACATCATTTGTTGGAAGTGCCAATAACATTTTCAACATGTTTTATCTTCGTAAGTTTGTGAAGTTCAGATGGAAAGGGCTACACTGGAAAAGACATATGAAGTCTGAACTGATTCTGGCCTGTAATATTCTGATGAGTAATCTTTACAGTAAAGTAGATGTGACAATGCTTGGCTGCTGGAAGACAGATGCTATTACCGGATATTACGCCAACGCTTTTAAGATTGTCAATATCGTGCTGTGTATATGTACTTCCATGACAGATGCTTTTTTGCCAAGATTAAGCTATATTTATTTTTCGGATAAAAAGAAGTACAGCACTTTGCTGAATCAGGGAATTTCAATCGTTCTGACAATTATTTTTCCTGCGATGACCGGGCTTGCACTCCTTGCACCGGTTATGGTTCCGATGATGTTTGGTGATTCTTTTAAACCTTCAGTGCCTACAGTTATGATCCTGTCATGTTTGATCATTATAAAAGGATTTGGAAATCTGGCCTGCTATCAGGTGGCAATCAGCAGCGGGAATGAAAAAAAGCAGACCATTGCATACATTTCAGGAAGTTTTATTAATATAGTGTTAAATGTATCCCTGATTCCCATCTTGAATCAGAACGGAGCTGCTATTGCTTCGGTCGTATCAGAATTTACCTTAAATGCCATATTGTTTTTGCAATTAAGAAAGATTTCCGGAATATCTGTAAATTTTAAAAATCTGATAATTATTCTGGCAGACAGTGCAATCATGGGAATCGTGGTACTTATAATTCTTCTGTTGCTGGGGAAAGGATTTTTAGCTGTTGCCGCAGCTGTTTTAAGCGGTATACTGGTTTATGCAGTAGTAGGATATATTATAGGCAGTGAAGGAATCAGGATGATTATAGAGAAACTGGTCACTCAAATGAAATATAGAAAGATGAGCAATAATGAAAGATAGCTGTGTAAATGAAAAGGAATCGGGAAACAGATTTTTATATTATTCAGAGGGGTTAGCATGTATCGGTGTAGTATTTATACATTGTACATTTCCATCATGGCCAGGCGCTTTGATTTGCGGATTGTGTCGATTTGCTGTTCCTTTATTTTTTCTGGTTTCAGGATATTATCTATTTCGGAACGACACGAATGAGGAAAATCAGATCCAAAGAATTTTGTATAAGATCAGACATATCAGTTTTTTGCTCTTACTGTCTGTTCTGCTATATATACTGTGGAATTTTTTCTGTGAATTCCTGAAATCAGGTTATGTTGCTGCGCTTCAACTTCTTGGTCAGACATTTCAACCATCGAAACTGCTGCCGCTGCTGATCTTAAATGATTTTAGCGATATTGGCGGCCATTTGTGGTTTCTGGAAGCTTTGCTGTATACTTATCTGATTTTTGGTGCAGTGATCTGTTTAAAAAAGGGCAGCAGAACGTGCCATCTGTTTTGCTGGAGAACGGTTGTAATATTGCTCGGCATCCATGTACTGGCACGGATGATTTTTGCGTTAGCTGGCATAGATCAGATCTTTGAAATACCAGTATATATCTGGTTTCGGAACTGGTTGTTTTTTGCACTCCCTTTTGTCATAGCCGGGTATCTGATACGGCAAAATGAAAATAGCATTATGCAGAAAGTTTCCGTAAAACACGTCATTATGCTGTTGACAATCGGAACAGTATTAACGGTTGCGGAAAGTCTGCTGGTTTATATGTTAACCAGAGATGACCGGGAATTATATCTGGGAAGTTTTCTCATGATATTTTCCATGTTTTTTTATGCATTACGTTTTCCTCACCATTCCACGATTCCGTGGATAGAAACAATTGGAAGAAAATATCTTCTATTCGTTTATATCACTCATTTTGCAGTAAGTGAAGCTGCAGGAATTTTAATGGAAAAGAGTGGATTAGATCAGATCAGGCTGCTGAATTATGTAAAACCGATAATGGTTGCAGCGATAACAGTATCGGGAGCTGTTTTATGTGAAAAAACAGTTCATTCCATAAAACAGTTAAAGACGGAAAGACGAAAAAGCAGATAATGAAAAAGTAAATAAAGGGATACAAGCAGGGAGGAATATATATGAAGGTTGTAATTTTAGCTGGAGGTTTTGGAACCCGAATCAGTGATGAAAGCCAATTCAAACCGAAGCCTATGGTGGAATTAGGAGGAAAGCCGATCCTCTGGCATATTATGAAACTATATTCTGCTTATGGATTTAATGAATTTATTATCTGTGCAGGATATAAGCAGCACGTTATTAAAGAGTATTTTGCAGACTATTTTCTTCATACTTCAGATATTACCTATGATTTTACTAATGGGAAAAATGAAATGACGATTCATCATAACAGTGCCGAACGATGGAAAGTTACTGTTGTTGATACAGGATTGAATACCATGACCGGCGGCCGTATAAAACGTGTCAAAGAATATATTGGTGATGAACCTTTTATGCTGACTTATGGTGATGGAGTATCTGATATCAATATTTCCAGGCTGGTCGATTTTCATAAAAAACACGGAAAAATGGTTACCATATCAGCTTACAATGTTGGTCAGCGGTTTGGTGTGCTTGATATTGATGAAGAAGGACATATCAATGAGTTTCGTGAGAAAATAAAAGGAGATGGTAATCTGATAAATATTGGCTTTATGGTCTGCAATCCTGAATTTATTGATTATATAGAAGATGATGATACGGTCCTTGAGAAGAAACCATTGGAAACAATGGCGGAAATCGGTCAGCTAATGGCATATAAACATGAAGGATTCTGGCAATGCATGGATACGGTACGGGAAAAGCAGCAGCTGGAAAATATGTGGCAGACAGGGAATGCTCCATGGAAAGTGTGGTCCGAATGATGGATATGAATTTTTACTCGGGAAAGAGGGTTTTTATAACCGGACATACGGGCTTTAAAGGGAGCTGGCTTTGCAGGATGTTAGTTAACGCAGGTGCGGTGGTTACCGGGTATGCGCTTCCTGCTTCTGTATCTCCTAACTTATATTCTCTGGCAGAACTGGATCACAGAATAGTCAATAATACAGGAGATATTCGCGATCTGAAAAACCTGCAGGAAGCATTCAATAGAGCACAGCCTGAAATAGTAATACATCTTGCTGCACAGCCAATTGTTCGTGACAGTTATAAAAATCCGCAATATACATACGAAACGAATGTCATGGGAACAGTAAATATTCTTGAATGTGTACGCCGGAGTGATTGTGTGAAGAGTGTGCTGAATGTGACGACCGATAAAGTCTATCGCAACAATGAATGGATCTGGGGATATCGGGAAAATGAACCATTGGATGGTTTTGATCCGTATTCCAATAGTAAAAGCTGTTCTGAACTGGTTACACATAGTTACATCAACAGTTTTTTTTCTGAAAAAGACTCTCCGGCAGTATCTACTGCACGGGCAGGAAATGTAATTGGCGGAGGGGATTTTGCGAATGACCGTATTATCCCTGACTGTATACGAGCTGCACAGGCAGGCAGAGTAATATGCGTTCGCGATCCATATTCTGTCAGACCTTATCAGCATGTTTTGGAACCGCTTACTGTTTATCTGACCATTGTCCAAAAGCAATATGAAAATAAAACATATGCCGGATGCTACAATGTTGGTCCCGATGATTGTGACTGTATAACTACCGGAGAACTGGTCGACTTATTTTGCAGGACCTGGGGATCAGAAATAAAATGGGAAAATATTCAGGAATCTGATGCGCCGCATGAAGCAGGTCTTCTGAAGCTGGACTGCAGTAAAGTAAAAGCTGCTTTTAACTGGAAGCCTCGCTGGCATATTGATAAATGTATGGAAATGGTATGCCGGTTCAGTAAAATCTGGCTTGACGGTGGCTGCATAGCTGATGAAATGGATGCAGAGATCAATGAATTTTTGGAGGTTTATTAATGTCACTTTGGAAAAATGAAGCAGAAGCGCGTGAACAGATTAAAGAGTTGGTAACTGAATATTATTACCGCTTCAAGAAGAAAAGTACTGAGTTTGTACCGGGCGATCGAATTGCCTATGCATCCCGTGTTTTTGATGAAAAGGAAATGTGTGCTCTTGTTGATGCGGCATTGGATTTCTGGTTAACTACCGGACGTTTTTCAGATGAGTTTGAAAAGAAATTTGCTGAATTTCTGGGGGTACGTTTTGCAAATTTGGTAAACAGCGGTTCATCAGCTAATTTAATAGCTTTTATGGCGTTGACTTCTCCGGAATTAGGTGAACGTCAGATAAAAAAAGGAGACGAAATTATTACGGTTGCCTGCTGTTTTCCAACAACGGTTTCTCCTGTGATTCAATATGGTGCTGTTCCGGTTTTTGTTGATGTTACAGTACCACAGTATAATATAGATATTTCAAAACTGGAAGATGCTTTAAGCAGCAAAACAAAAGCGGTAATACTTGCTCACACTCTTGGTAACCCATTTGATCTTAAAGCTGTGCGTTCATTTTGTGACAAACACAGTTTATGGCTGATAGAGGATAACTGTGATTCTCTGGGAACACAGTATACAATTGATGGTATCACCAGATACAGCGGAACCTGGGGAGATATTGGTACAAGCAGTTTCTATCCGCCGCATCATATGACAATGGGAGAGGGCGGATGTGTTTATACAGACAGCCCTTTGCTGAATCGATTGATAAAAAGTTATCGGGACTGGGGAAGAGATTGTATTTGTTCATCGGGTTATGATAATTTCTGCGGTCATCGATTTGATGGGCATTATGGTAAACTGCCGCAGGGATATGACCATAAATATGTTTACAGTCATTTTGGATATAATATGAAAGTGACTGATATGCAGGCTGCAATAGGATGCGAACAGCTGAAAAAATTACCTGATTTTATAGAACGCCGCCGCCACAACTGGCAGCGCTTATATGATGCTCTGTATTCCGGTCCGGCTGCTGATAAACTGATCTTACCGAGGCCGGCAGAAAACAGCAGACCTTCCTGGTTTGGCTTTTTGATTTCAATTAAGCCTGAAAGCGGACTCAGCAGAAATAAGGTAACACGTTATATTGAAGAACACAATATCCAGACACGTTTGCTGTTCAGTGGAAATCTGATCTGTCATCCCTGTTTTGATCAGATCCGCGGCACGGACCAATACCGTGTGGTGGGAGATCTTATAGAAACGGATTTTGTAATGAATCATACATTCTGGGTGGGAGTTTATCCGGGGATGAATGATGAAATGATTGATTATATGGCACAGATAATTACGGAAGCTGTGCAGTAATCGTTTGATCGGTCTGGGATTTAAGAGGAAATGTCATGAAAAAAGCAATTATCACTGGTGCAGATGGATTTATCGGCCGTAATCTGGTATGGGAATTGCTGGAAAACGACTATGTTGTATATGCAGTTGTCATGAAAAAAGATTCCGCAAAAAGAATACTGGGGATTCATGAAAATATGAATCTGATTGAATGTGATATGGAACATTATGAAATGCTGCTGAATTATCCGAACCTGAAAGAAATTCCTGTTTTATTTCATTTTGCCTGGGCAGGTGTTTCAGATCAGTTCAGTGCAGACTATGTTACACAATTAAATAATGTGAAATATTCCTGTGATTTACAGACAGTTGCTTCCAGGCTCGGAATAAAACGTCTGGTTTTTGCTGACAGCATTATGGAATATGAACATATAAAATCAATTGAAAATGGCTTTTATCAGGTTTCTCTGCGCAATACCTACCATGTAGCAAAAATAGCTGCACGTAATCTGATTCAGCTTCGTGCAGCCAATATGAAAATGGAATTTATTCCGGTTGTTATTTCAAATGTATATGGTGTTGGTGAAACATCCGCTCGACTGATCAATACTGCCATACGTAATCTGCTTGCACATAAACATATGAGCTTTACAAGCGGTGAGCAATTATATGATTTTATTTATATCAGCGATGCGGTATGTGCAATCCGCATGGCTGCCGAAAAAGGTATCAATAATAAATCATATTATATTGGAAATAAAGAACAGATTCCACTGAAAATATATTTACAGGAAATGCGGGATATACTTGCTCCCGATATGAAGCTTGGAATCGGGGAACTGCAGATGCATGGAATCAGTTTGGAATACAACGAAATAGATACCTGCAGCATATATGAAGATCTGGGATTTGAACCACAGTACTCATTTGCACAGGGGATTAAAATGACAGCCGACTGGATTCTGGCAGCTGAAAAGGGGCAAAATTATGAAAACAATAACGGTAGTTATTCCAACATATAATGAAGAATCAAATATATTAATGACTTATCAGCGTCTTCAGAAGATATTTAACAGCGATTTACCTGAATATCAATTGGAAATACTGTATATCGATAATTATTCTACAGATTCAACGAGAGCACAGATTTGTGCATTGGCTGGGCAGGATATTCATGTAAAAGCGATTTTTAATGCCCGTAATTTTGGTTTTTCGCGTTCCACATATTATGGGCTTTCCCAGGCGACCGGTGACTGCGCTGTACTTATGTATGCCGATATGCAGGATCCGCCTGAAATCATCCCTGAAATGGTACGTAAATGGGAGGAAGGCAGCAAAATTGTTGTAGGGATAAAAAATAAAAGTAAAGAATCACGGTATATTTATTTTATCCGAAAACTGTATTATCGGTTTGTCGCCAGAATCAGTGAAATAGAACATATTGAACAATATGATGGATTTGGATTGTATGATCAGTCATTCATTAAAATTCTGAGAGAATTAAATGATTCTATTCCTTATCTCCGGGGAATCGTTTCAGAACTTGGTTTTCAGAGAAACGAAGTTTTTTATGAGCAGGATGTGCGCAAGAGTGGGAAATCAAAATTTAATTTCATTAAAATGTATGATATTGCCATGCTGGGTATCACTTCTTATTCAAAAACTTTTATGAGAATTGCAACCTTTAGTGGTCTGAGCATTGGTCTTCTCAGTATTGGAATTGCACTTTTCACGTTCATAAAAAAAATGATTTTCTGGAACAGTTTTCCAATCGGAACAGCAGCAATATCTACAGGTGTATTTTTTCTTGGAGGAATTCAATTGTTTTTTATCGGGATCATCGGTGAATATATCAGCAACATAAATATTCGTGCAATGAACCGCCCGTTGGTAATTGAAGAAAAAAGATTGAATTTTTATGAAAAAGAAACTGAAAACCAGTAAAACGAATTAATATTGGAGAAATTACAATGGATAAATTATATATCGTGATACCGGCATATAATGAGCAGGATAATATCAGAGCGGTTATAGATCAATGGTATCCAATCATTGAAAAGATTGGAGGAGGAAGCCGTCTTGTAATCATAAATGATGGAAGCAGTGACAATACATATACTATCATGCAGGAGTGTGCCAGCACCAGGCCTTATTTTATTCCTGTAACGAAAAAAAACGGAGGACACGGTGCTGCAGTATTATATGCATACCATTATGCGCTGCAAAGTGGTGCTGACTACATTTTCCAGACCGATTCTGATGGACAGACTGTACCTGAAGAATTCTGGCAGTTCTGGAAATTAAGGAATCGTTATAATCTGATCATCGGACACAGGAACAAACGTCAGGATGGTTTTTCGCGGATCATTGTTACAAAGATTCTGAAAATTGTGATCAGATTCTGTTTTGGAGTACAGGTTACGGATGCAAATACCCCGTTCAGGTTGATGGATTCCAGAACATTACGTGATAACATTAATTTGATTCCTGAAAATTACAATTTATCAAATGTCCTTCTGACAGTAATATATGAGAGAAAAAAATTAAATGTGAAATATATTCCGATAACCTTCAGGGCAAGGCAGGGCGGTGTTAATTCCATCAATCTGCCCAAGATATTCAAAATTGGTTTCCAGGCATTAAAAGATTTCAGTCAAATCGATCACTACTTAAAAAAATATCAGATTTGAGAGGAGCGGCAATGGTAAAAGATTTTTTAAGACAGTACAGAAATATTGTTTCATATCTATTCTTCGGTGTATGTACGACTCTTATTAATATCATAAGTTATTATTTATGCGTCAGACATATAAAAATGTCTACCGGTGCGGGAACAATAACAGCATGGGGGATATCTGTGCTGTTTGCATATATTACAAATAAACTGTATGTATTTGAAAGCAGGTCATGGAACAAAAAAGTTGTTATTGCAGAAATCACTTCTTTTTTTTCCTGCAGGCTTCTGACCGGTATTCTTGATTTGACAGTAATGCTGATATTCGTAGACTGGGTACATCTCTATGATGTGGGAGTAAAGCTTTTTTCCAATGTACTTGTAGTAATATTGAACTATATTGCCAGCAGATTTATTATTTTTAAAAAGAGAAAATCAAAATAAATTCTGCATGGAAATACCATGGAATGAATTCAGAGGAGAGTTGTATGTTTAAAGAACTTCAAATTATTCTGAAAAGGAAATTGCAGCGAATCATCAGGCTGAAACCATTTACATTATTTTTAGCTGTAAGCCTGATAAATGCTTTGCTTTTTTTGATTCTGATGCCTTTTCTGGGAGAACATGGATTTAACTGGGTAGTAATGGAGAATAATTCTGATTTTGAATCAGCAGATTATTTCCTGTGTATTCTGTTTTCACTTGGCAAAAAGGATGTGTACCGCTTTGGGGTTGATGCATGCTATTCGCCCTTATCCTATGCCTTCTTTTACTGTATAAGCAAAATTACATCAACAGACAAGCTGCTGCAGGGTCTTGATCTTCTTTCTATTCCCTATGAGGATCTGATTGGTATGACACCGAAACTGCTTACCAGTCCATATCAGCTGCTGGCATTTGTCATTTATTCCATTGCAGGTATTGCTTTATATATTTTTGTAATTGGCGAATTGAATCTGGAGAAATGGAAGGGATATCTTCTGTCACTGATGGTTCTGACTTCTGTTCCTCTTATGTTCGGGGCAGTTGAGCGTGGAAACCTGACCATGTATGTTGCTGCAATGGTACTGCTTGCTCTTGTTTTTAAAGACTCATCCAGCCCTGTAAAGCGGGAACTGGCGCTGCTTCTTATCGCAGCAGCAGCAGGACTGAAATTTTATCCGGCTTTTATGGGTATACTGTATCTTAAAGAAAAACGTTTTAAAGAAGCCGGCAGGCTGATTCTGTATGGAATTTTGTTTGTTTTTGTTCCGTTTGTGTTCTTTGGCGGCATCGATGGAATTATTGAATTATTGAATTCACTTTCATCGCTGGCTATACAGAATAATTACAGGTGCAGAATTCAGTTTTTCAAGGGTATCATTATGACTTTTGGTATCAGCGGAATGATCGGTAATCTGTTGAATACGGGTTTTATCTGTGTACTTATCATACTCATGCTGGTCACAGGAAATAAGACACGTATGATGGTATATCTTGCAGCAGCACTGGCATTTTATCCGCCGAATGCTTACAGATATACATTATTGTTCTTTCTTTTGCCTCTGTTCACATGGGCTGTAGAAGAGGCTGAAAAATGCAGCAGCTCAAATTATGTAAAGGCATTTTTATTCAGCAGTATCTTTAGTATTCCGACACTTTGGGGCATAATCACTCACTTCAGGTTAAGTTTTGGTTACTATACTCTGACCTATGTAGAATTTTTTATCTATCTGGCTGCCTGGGGATTGCTCGGATTTACAATACTGGAAGATATCACTGAAGTCGTAACCTGGTACCGCAGTAAAACCTGTAAAGTAAAACGGTCCGGAATAACAGGTTAAAAATGATAAAATCTTTTTTTGATGGAGTTAGGAGAAGCCATGAGTTTTTTTCATAGATCTTCGGAATCTTCTGCTGTGTACAATCAGCGGATTCCCAAAATATTCACAACACTGTATTTATTAACTCTCACATTTGTTATTATGATGCAGTCACCAATGAATCCGTTTCATGTATCACTTGCAGGTGTCGATTCAAGCGTTTTTCACTACATTGCATCTGTGATGAAAAATGGCGGATTGATTTATCGTGATACGTTTGATCATAAAGGTCCGCTCCTGTATTTTATAAATTATCTGGGTCTGAATATTTCTTATTATTCAGGAACATGGTTTCTTGAATTTATTACATTGCTGATCTGGATCTGTATAACCTACAGGACAGCCCGGCTATTCTGTAAACGAATTCCTGCCTGTTTTGCAGTTTTTTTAAGTTCAACGGCTTTGATAATCTGCTTTTTTGGCGGGAATTTTCCTGAATGTTACGCACTTCCATGTATCAGTGGTGCCCTTTATATTTTTACAGACTATTATATCAATCAAAAGCTGAGCAGAATAAGGCTGATGATCTGCGGAGGCCTGTTGGGCTGTGTTTTAATGCTGAAACCTAATTTGATTGCTGTATGGATTGTATTTTGTCTTTCTGTATTTATTTTGAAAATATATGAGAAAGAAACACAAACTTTATTTTTTTGTGTAATCTGGTTTTTACTGGGTCTCTCTCTGAGTATATTGCCTATCCTGCTCTATCTGATAAAAATGGGCATTTTTATGGACTTTGTTAATACTTATATTCTGTTCAATCTGAATTACTCAAAGGATGCGGGATTAGGTTCTTCATTGCTGCTGACATTAAAATGTTTTTGCCGTGAGCTGGTTTTTCCCTGCTTTGTAATCAGCCTTATTATGCTGGCAGCAAAAAATAAGGCCGTTTACTGGCGGACTTATTTTGCATATTTTCTTCTTTCTGTTTTATTATGTAATATGAGCGGAAACGATTACATTTATTATCGCATTATGCTGGTTCCATGTTATGTGATTCCGTTATCAGCGTTTATAAGCCGTTTCAATATTAATAAAAATAATACGTATCCGCTTCAGGTAATGCTGGTCATAATGTCGGCTGTAATAGTACAGCAATGGGATTCTCCTGTTGTACATACATTATCGGAAATGAAAAACATGACTGCAGAAATTGATCTTGGTGATGAACATCATCAGGAATTGTTTCGTCTGATAGAAGAGTATACAGATGAAGATGATACTTTTATTGTCTATGGAAATGAAGATTGTTTTTATTACTACAGTCACCGTTTTGCATCATCAAAGTATTCATTTCAATATCCGATAATTTTGATTGATGAAAATATGCGCCGGAATTTTTTCAGTGAACTGGATAAAAATATGCCATCGCTTATTCTGGTTCAAAGTTTATGGTGTAACGATGAATATATTCAGGATTTTTTAGAAACACATCCATATCAGTGCATTACAGATTTTGATGACTATGCATTGTATTTACGAATGGATAACAGGTTTCATTGAAAATATAATCTGAATGACATCGACATTTCCAAAGAGGTATGGTAAAATACTCTGCCAAAACTGCAGAAATTCATGCAGCATGACGGAGCCTCATCCATATTTGGCTCAGTTGTTGTAACGACCAAAAAGGAAGGGATCCGCCGCAATGAAAATGACCAGAAAACCTATGGAGAACTGTTTTTCATGCTTTGCGACGACATTCAGGACATGGATCTGACCACAGCACTGAAAAGCCTGATGACTTTATTTGTGGAGTATTTAAACCATTACACAGCTGAGAACACAAAACAGGTGAAAAGTCAACTCATCAATTGGATTGGCTCACAGCCCTTATTTATTCAGGCATTGTTTGGAAATCTCAGCTGGGAATAGAGGATTCTGAATGTGAACTTCCAGGAAAAAGTAACACTCAAAATCTGAAGAGAATGGAAATACCTTGAAAATCCGGTGTTTTTCGGTAAAAAGCCTTGAAAAATCTCTCTTTACGGAGTAAAATATTGAGCGTAAAATAACACTCAATATTAAAGGGAAAATTGCCATGTATCTGGATTTTGAGGTGGAAATTCCAAACGTACCTGGAAAGATAAATTATGTGAAAAAAGGGAGTACAACTTACGTTAGATATGTACTTGGAAGGGTGTATCACCCAGAAAAAAATACAATGTTCCAGATCAAAGAATTATTGGGAAAAGGTCTGAAAAGAACCCAGACCGAATGATCCCGAATGAGAATTTTATAAAGTATTTTGGAGACAGGGAAGTACCGGAACGAAAAGCTGATCAATCAAAAAGCAGCTGTCTCCGTATTGGCACTTTTCTTGTAATCCAAAAGATCATAGATGAATATAAACTGCCAGAAATACTGGAAAGGTACATGGGAAAGAAAGAAACAGGATTGTTGTTGGATCTTGCGGCTTATTCGATCATCAGCGAAAATAATGCTGCACAGTATTATCCTTCTTATGCTTATAATCATCCGCTTTTTACAAAACAGATGCATATATACAGTGATTCCAGGATTTCAGTTCGCACAAGGCAATGCCATTTAGCCAGATGTTCGATTTTTTGTTCGGGTAATAGAATGATGCCG
>OBLI01001122.1_pt1 | contig 26985 bp, 21 predicted proteins | sample 1519701 | NCBI WGS metagenome assembly OBLI01 (sample SAMEA3663005, study PRJEB22513) | pig gut metagenome | biome: pig gut; feature: pig-associated habitat; material: faeces | place: France | collected 2012 | reverse complement strand
TTGTATTGCAGCAGTCAGGAATGACGACCTTACGAGAGAACATCACTGGCAAGGCCAACAAGGCAGCGACCCTTGCAGGATACGGAATAACGGATGCTTATACCAAAAAAGAAGTAGATGCAGAAGTCAAGGAATTGATTAATACGAAAGCCAATGATGCTGATTTGGCTAAGGTAGCAAAAACAGGTAAATACTCGGACCTTATCGATGAACCTATTGCTCAAAGTTCACAAATACCTACTGGCAATGAGCCTCTTTGGATTAATCCTGATGAAGATGTAGAGGAGGTAGAAGTCTATAATCGTAGTCAAGTTGATGCCCTGCTCAATACTAAGCAGAATAAGCTCACTCTCACCGTCAAGGATAACGGTAACATTGTCATTGGGAACCTCCAAGGACAAACCAAAGAGTTTATGCCTGCCACCCCTAGCGGAGACCCTATGCATTATGCCTATGAGGCAGCAGGTGCAGTGTATAATAATACAGGTGCAGACATTGTGAAATCTACTCCTTGGGCAAATATTGTTGATGATGATGCTGACAAGACCGTTGTCCATAAGGCAGGGTATTGGTATCTCAATGGCTTGGGGAATATTACTAATGAGCAGATGAGGAGGATATTTGTTGGTACCAACAATCTATTAGATTCTGCAAGTAATTATATATCATTATTAGCAGGCTTGAATATTAGAACCAATATTTATAATAGAAACCCCAGCGTTCATTATACCCGTAATATTACTAATTGGTCTTTATTTGCCAACCAAAAACAACTTGAGGTTATATATTTAGGACTGAATGATACTTATCTACCCAAACCAACAAATATGGGTGCGATAGTACGAGGTTGCAAAAATGTGTTTATAATATTCTGCGTGTTCGATTGCGTTAACACTACTAATTTTGGAGCCATAGCGGACTCCGCCATATCACTTAAGTACATGTGGCTTAAAAACATAAAACAGTCAATAAACCTACAATATTGTTCTCAGTTCGCAAATTGCTGCATCCTCTATATGATACAAAACGAAGCAGCAACCTCTGCCATTACTATCACTCTCCACGCAGATGCCTATGCAAGAGCAATGGCTAATGCTGACATCCTTGTTGCTCTTGAGACTCATCCTAATGTATCACTTGCTTCGGCATAAAATAAGACAATATGAATACACTTATAGCAAAAAATGGAATGTGGCTCTTCAATGGAGAGTCATTCGCAAGGAAAGTATCAGGCTTCGGAGACCTTTCAAAATGGGAAGAAGTAACTGAGGAATTCAAGACACAATGGGAGGAAGAACATCCTGTAGAACTCCCTGAAGAAATGGAGGAACCAAACAATGGCTAAGTTATACGTTAGAAAATCAGATGGAACTTATGTTCCACAAAGTTCTCAATCTGTTACTAATATAGATGTGGTTCAGACGACAGGTGATTCTGTCACTTCAGTTATGTCCCAGAATGCGGTAACGAAGGAACTTTCAGAGTTAAAGCAAAAAACAGATACCTTGATTCCACAAGTAGATGAAAATACGCAAGCAATTAAGGCTATCGCAGTAAGTGGTGGTGCAAGTGTCGCAAGTGCAGTTATCTTTGACAATGGAGAAAACGCACAGAGCCGTCTTGGGGATAGAGCTGCCGATGAAACACAAATGGGATATGTCATTCTTCGTAAAGACAAGACCTTTGCAGAACAGGTAACACAGGCAAACACAATTTATGAGATTAGATATGATTTTGACTTGAATGGTGAATCTGTAGATGTGCCATCAAATTCAATACTTCGTTTTAATGGAGGCACTATTGTTAATGGAGGACTAATTCTTGAAGATACTTTCATTGAAAGTCCTTTTGCATATGGAATTATAGGTTGCGAATTGTCAGGAACAATTAAAAATAATCTTGTTTATCCTGAGTGGTTGGTTGCTAATAAAGATTCAGATTTCAAAGATGCGATTCAAACTTTAATCAACATAAAGGGAGACTCTCTTACAATTGTATTCACCAAAAGTCAATATGTGGTATCACCTACAATTATTCTTAAAGGAGGTTTAGTTCTGAAATCAATTTGCAAGTCAAGAATACTTGTAAATACATCAGAACTATATGGGCAATTGTTTGATAACCATGCCTCAATTGAGAATGTAATCTTTGATGGACTACACTTCGACCAGTTATCAAATGATACCTATACCACATTGAGAAATAATCAAGTTGCAAGACTTTTTATAGGAATATTTGGGCATGCGAAGAATATAAAAATCATCAACTGCATTTTTGACTTCAATGGAACTAATGCTGTGAGCTTGAACGGAGAAATAGAAAATAGTGTTGTATCTGGCAATATTTTTCATTTTGAAAGAGCACACATTGCAGATGACAGAAAATATGATGTTTCAGCTGTATATGTTACTGACCATTATCATGTTATTGAGAATAATAGAATATATTCTTCAGAGGGTGAATTCAATAGATTTGGTGGTGGAATTGAAACTCATGGAGTAAATGGAATTGTTAGCAACAATATGATAAGTGGTGTTAGTGTTTGTATTAATGTTGTGAATAATATTGTTCCATCTTCGGTTGATGTTAATGGTAGGACCATAATTGGCAATACTTGCGATGATTGTTTCACTTTTATAAATTTTTGGTCTTTGGAGTCTTATGGTGCATTAAAGAATGTATTAATTGAGGGAAATCAAGTTACAAATATTCATAAGTGTGCAATAAAATCCCAATACTCTTTATCAGAGGGGGTTATTGGAGACCTTGAAAATATTACTATAACAGGCAATTCTTTTTCAGGAATAAGACATACATTTGATGGTTCAGATTTGAATGATAATATTCTTGCTGTTTCTGATAGAAGTGCTATTAACTTGTTTTGTATTGGAGGTGTAAAAAATTTTCTTGTAAAGAACAATGTGTTTTCTAACTTTCCGTGTCATATTGTTTCTGCTGGATATTATAGCACAAACATAACAAAGACTCAAGAGGTAGAGTTCATTGACAACATCATTGATAATTGTTTTAATTGTGAAGTAACTTATGATTATATCCAATATCAATTGTTTGGCCTCTTTTATGGTTCAAAGAACTCTAAATTGACTATTGAGAGAAATATTATCAAGATTCCGACATCAATTGTAATTCCTCCTGTAATAGTCACTGCATGGTATAATGCAAATATATCTTTGAAAAACAATATATATCCTGTTGTTCAGTCTGTTCTTATAAAAGGGGGGGATACTGATTCAATAATATATAATGATGCCGTTCCGAATGAAAGAAAGCCATTATCCTATATGGAGATTGGAACAGACTATCATGTGGTGGGTGATATTATAAATGATAGAGGTGTAACATCTAGGTGTTCATCACCAGGAAGAGATGTAGATGTTGTATTATCTAATGCAAAAGCAATAACATTTCATAACTTTGGCTATTTTAAATCCGATAATACCAAAGAACTTATTATTGGAGATGTCTTGAACTCATCATTTGGCACAACAATTGGTATTGAAACAATTGGGGCAATCGTTGTAGATAAAATTTATACTCAAAAATGGGGAACCTTGAAAGCATATATTGGCAATAACGAAGAGGTTGATGCTACACTTGAGTTAAAAAAGTGTGTATTTGTAGATAGTTCATCTGATGTTGGTGCTGTAGCTCCAGCTTATTCAACAATACCAGTTGGAGGTATGTATTATTCTAAAGGATTTAAGAGACCATGTTGGAAAGATAATTCAAATATATGGAGGGATGCCTTTGGCAACTTGGCACAATACTCAAATAAAGGAGCATTTGCCTTAATTCCTTCTGCAAGCGATGTTGGTTCAGGATTCATGTACTATGATACCACAAATAAAAGAATGCTGCTTTCAAATGGAGCGTCTTGGGTTAATATGGACGGAACTCCACTTGCATAAGTGGGTAAATTGTTTGTTTTATCAAAATAATGTGTATCTTTGCAATATATAATAGACACTTTAATATAACAATTAATATATAAATAAAATACTCATATTCTAATAGTTTTTATCTTTAAATCTATACATATTATAATAGAAACCTTTTTATATATATGTTATAGTATTTAAAGTTATATTAAAAATAAATAATAATAAATAATTATGGCTAAAGCATTAAATAAATTTATCATTTCTGAATCTCAACCTAAACTTACTAATGTAGGTTGGATAAAGCCAATTGAAGGCACTAATAGATGTGATTTATTATTTTATAATAATGGAGAATGGATTTCAGAGGGAGAAACTTCTTTAGAATTTGAAGACTTATATAAAAGAATAATTAATCTTGAAAAGAATAAACAAGATAAACTTACTGTATATGTTACAGAATCTGAAGTTTTTCCTAATGTATATAATAAAATTACTCCAGAAGGAGGAACTATTGCACTATCTCTTGTAGGTTCTACAGATTCTCTTCCTGAATATACAGGAGAAATAATATTTGGGGATACAGTAGAAGATGTTATTTGGTTAGATAATATTATTTGGGATGATGAAATTACTTATCAACCAAATTGTACTTATGTATTCTCTATACTTAATGGATATGGAGTTATGAGGGAGTTTAGAAGGTTTTAATATCTATCATTATGAGTAATTTAAGAAGACAATTATTATTAAGTAATCCTTCTACAACAGTACAAAAATTAGTAGATAGAGGTATATTGTCAGTAACTTCAGATGTAGATACAAATACTAAATTATATAAATTCACTAAATCATATAGGAAATCTTTTAACAAGATAAAAGATTTTAAACAAGTTTTTATGGGTAATACATCCCCTGTTTTATCAGGATTATCTATTAATTACTCAGATAACTTTTTAAGTAAAGGACAAATTGATGAATTAATAAAAATAATAAATACTACTGACAATAATCAAAATTTAAGAAATTACTTTTATTTAAATCTTGGAAATTCTGATTTTATAAATACTGATATAGTATTTAATTTGAATACTTCTGATGATTATGATAGCTATGTTAAAGATTATCAGTTTTTTCCTGATGCTTTAGCAGGTTCTACTGTCAATTCAGTTACCTTAGATATAAAGAAAGGTAATTTTTCTTCTATGCAGAATTTCTTAAGAAATTGTAATTGTAAAAGTTTTAATATTACATTAAATGGTGGAGTTTGTATTCCTACTGATATATCAGGATTATGTGAATTTAATAAGATTTTAACTTCTTTTCCTAATAACATTAATTGGTCAAATTGTGGAAATATAGGTTATGCTTGGGAATGGTGTTCTGCTTTAACTGAAATACCTTCTTATTATACAGTAACTGATGAAGTTTCAAGATTAAATACTACTGAAAATATTATAGGAGGAAATAGTGGAAATTTAGGATTTGTTGAACAAGCATTTAATATATGTAGGTCATTAACTAAAATAGGTCCTGTATTAAACTTTATACAAATATTACCTAATGATACTACATATAAACAACCATTAAATTTGTTTAATGACTCATTAAATATATCAAATATTAGACTTAAAAACTTAAGTAATGGAGATTGGAGTTTTATCCGTAAGGATTATAGAGGACTTCCAAAAATGGATATTGAGTCTATTAAATATACAATTCAAAATTTAGCAAAACAGTCTGATTCTGCATTCTTACCACTTGAAGTTAAAGAGATTTCTACACCTACTTATGGGTGGTCAACACTTGTTAGTACCTCAACTAAATCCTTAATGTATAGACAGGCTAATAACAATGGTAAATTTCTTAATATTACTGGAGATTATAAGGTTATTATTCCTGAAGGACTTACATTAAAGCTCGTTTGGTGGTTAAGTAGTGAAGAGAATAATTATAATAAGGCTTATAATGAATTTACTTATATAATTGGAGATAATGTAGAACATACTTTAACTAATACTCTTACAGATTATCAATGGTGTACTATTGAAATTCAAAATACTGATGGCAGTGACTTGTCAAGAGATAGTCTACATCAAGTATTATTATATAACAATCTAGAGTTTTATATAGGAGATAATACTACTAATTATATAATACCAACTCTTCATAATATTTATTTTGATACTACTTATAAAGCACAAATAGAAGCAAGAGATGTTATTACTCCTGAGATAATTAAAGAAGCTAATAATAAAGGATGGAATATATATATTGGAGACACTCTCCTTACACCTTATGATATAGATGTAGTGTCTTATGGTATATCTTGGGAAACCGATAATAATGTTTGTACAAGGATAGGTAATCTTGAATTACATAAAACTCTTCCTATACAATCTAAATTAAGAGGTTGTGTAGCTAAAGGAACTGATATACAATATTATCTTAAAGCAGATGATTGGAATTATAAGGAAGATGGGTCAGCTTCAAGACTTGATGGTTATGATGGTAATGTAGATGTAGATACTGGAGATATTTTTTATTATAAATCCTTTATAAAAAGCACAATAAGAGAAATGAGAATATCTGAAATTCAAGTAGATGAAACTTGGCATAAATTTGATAGAAAACTTATCTTTGCTTATGCTCCTGTTTTACTAAGAGAAATACCTTCGGATATGGGATATTTAAGCACATTATCTGTAAATAGTTGGATTAGTGTTGTTAATACTTCTACTTATTGTAGAGGAGGTAATAATGATAGTTCTTATGATAAATATCTTGGTGTAAATGATTATAGAACAGGATTAGGAAAACCAACTACTAATATAAGTAGAGGTACTGCAAGGAAATATGCACAAAAAAATAATCAGATACTTCTTGATTATACCACCTATAAAATAATATTTTATTGGCTACCTATAATAGAATATAATACATTCAATCTTGACCAGCCTTTTAATTCAGAATTAACTTCGGAAGGATATCATCAAGGTGGTTTAGCACCTTCCTTTGCTTATAATTTTACTAATTGGGGTACTTATTTCAATCATCATCAGTTTCCTTTAATTGGAAGTACAAATGATTTTGGAAATAATTCAGGATGTAAGACTATTACTATTCCAGTTATAGAAGATGAAGAAGGAAATGCTTTGACAACAGCAACTAATATTTATACATTTAGATATAGAGGACTTGAAAATATCAAAAATCATTTATGGAATAACTTAGATGGTATTATAATTCAAAATGACCTTGAAAATGTAGATGATAGTGGTAATGCATTATATAAAAATGTATATGTATCTACTGACCCAATACAATTTTCTGATAGTATAAATGATAGTTATGTTCTTGTTGGAAAAGAAATAAATACTGAGGGTTATATAAAAGAAATAGTACTAAATGATAGTGGAGATATATTCCCAGAATCAATAGGTACTCTAAATAAGGGAGATTATACTTATGTTGGAAATAAAACAAATACTTCATTAAGAACAGCTCTTTTGGGTGGTAGCTCTCATATTGGTGCTGCTGCTGGTGTGGGTTGCTTTGATTCTGATAGTGGGGTGAGTATTGCTTATCGTGATATTGGGTTTCGTGTTTTTCAAAATTTTAATTAAATAATATATTAATTAAAAGGGTAGTAGTAAGTAAACTCATTTAGGTAGTAACTCTAATAATGGTGCTAATACTGGTGTAGGTTACTTTAATTCTAATAATGGAGTGAGTAATACTAATCGTAATATTGAGTTTCGTGAATTTATGATAATAATAAAAGTAAAAAATTTTACTACTATCCTTACCTCTTGGTAAAAAATAAAGTTTGACAAACGAGTACTAGTAAGGAAACTGAAAGTTCTCAATTAATCATAAAAACTATGAAAAGAACAGGAAATCTTTTTGAAAAACTATATGATATGAATAATTTGCTTTTAGCAGAAAAGATGGCAATAAAACCTAATACTAATAAAAAGCAACTTATATATTATAAAGAACATAAAGAAGAATTACTTTTGAAATTACAATCTGATATTAAAAATAAGACATTAAAGTTAAAGGGATATAAGGAGAGAAAAATTTATGAACATAAATGGAGAACTATAAGTGTCTCTCCTTTATATCCTGATAAGATTTTCCAAAATGCATTATTAAATGTTTTAAAACCCGTTTTATTAAAAGATTTTATATCTAAAATATATTCTTGTATAAAAGGAAGGGGTGTTCTTAAAGCACATAAAGATTTATGTAAATATTTAAAGAATAAAGAGAAAACTAAATACTGTTTATCTATAGATATTGTAAAATTTTATCCTAATATAAATAATGAACTTCTAAAAACTAAATTAAGAAGAAAGATAAAAGATGAATCATTTTTACAAGTTCTTGATTATTATATTGATTTAAGTAATGGAGTTGTTTTAGGGGACTCTCCTTCTGCCTATTTAGCTAATTATTTTTTATCAGATTTTGACCATTATATAAAAGAGGTATTAAAAATTAAATATTACTTAAGATATTGTGATAATATAATTATTCTTGGAGATAATAAGGAATACCTAAGAAAATTATTACTATTTATTATAAAATACCTAAGGGAAAATTATAAACTTGATATAAAAAATAATTATCAAATTTTCCCAGTTAATAATAGAGGAATAGATTTTGTTGGATATAGATTTTTTCATACTCATATAAAAATAAGAAAAGGAATTAAAATTAAATTTAAGAGACTATTATTTAGATTTTATAATCATAAAATATCTTATAGTAAGTTTTATAAAAGAATACAAGCATATTTGGGATGGTTAAAATATTGTAATTCTAAACATTTATTTAAGTGTATAGAAGATAAATATAATATTCATTTTTCTAATTTTAAGGGAACTAAAATATTAATTAGATATCTTAAAAATTTAAAAATAAAAGTTTTAGATATAATAGAATATTCTAAATATTATAAAATATGTTTTATATTTAATAGTAAATCCTACTATATATGTACACCAAATAAGAATCTAATTAATTACATAACCCAAATAAAGACTCCTTGTTATTTATACTGTTGATTATGATAAGAAACTCTAAATATAAATTTGCAATGCTTTCATTGAAATATATACCTTTATGTATGTCTATTTCAATGTGAGTTCATACTATATTACTTAATTTTAACATTGACCCTCCATTTGCAGAATCTATAATGGAATGTGCATTGTTTCCTTGTATATTAATCTTATCATTATCTGGAGTGTTTAAATTCTGTTTTATACATAAATTAATGATTACGTATTTATTAATAGTTGATTTATGTATTAATTTTGAAAGATATATAGGATTTGGTATATTATTAAAACCATTAAGACTAATTATTTCTATAGCAGGAAGTATAATATTTCTGATATTAATGGTAAATTATAAGGAATTTAGACACAAGTGTGTTAGATTAAATATAGATACTAATTTTAATTAAATTAGTATAATAATATATAAACAAATTAATCATATAATAAAAGTATTATGTTTATAATATTGATTTTATTATATGGTTAATTTATTTTTGTATAAAATTTATGAAAAAGTGGATATACATAATTTTTAGTATTTTATTAAGTTTGTTTATTTTATATTTTATCAATACAATAAAAAATAATAAAAAGTTAAGAGAAGAAATAGATATTTATAATCAGAATATAGAAACTCTTTTACATACAAGAGATACACTTGAAATAAGCAATAGAGCATTATTAATAAACACTGATTTACTAAACTATTCTAATGACTCACTTATTAGAGAACTTAATAAAATAAGAAAAGATATTAAAATTAAAGAGAAAGAGATAGAAAGTCTTCATAAGATTAATTTAATTGGTAATAAAAAAGACTCTTTAATAGTAAGGGATACTATATTTAGAGATAAATCAGTAAATATAGATACTACAATAAGAGATAAATGGAGTGCTGTAAATATTAAACTTGAATATCCTTCTACTATTAAAGTAGATATGACTATGATGAGTGATTTATCTATATTTACTTATAATAGAAAAGAACCAATTAAAAATCCTAAGAAGACTAGATTAGGGAGATTTTTTCAAAAGAAAAGAAAAGTACTTGAAGTGGAAGTAGTAGAAAACAATCCTAATATAGTAATTAAACAAAACAAATTTATTAAAATTATAAAATGATTGAAGTAATAATAACTGGATTAGTTGGATTGGTAACAACTATTTCAAGTAGTGTAGTAACTTGGCTTCTTGCAAGAAAGAAATATAACACAGAAGTTGATTCTAATGTTATTAAGAATATGTCAGATTCTCTTGAGTTTTATAAGAAACTTGCAGACGACCAAAAAGATAGATTAGATGAATTGACTCATAGAAATAGAGAACTTGAAAATGAAGTTAGAGAATTAAGAAAACAAGTCTTTACTCTTATGAATTCAGTTTGTTATAATCTTGAATGCACTTTAAGACAGAGAGGTGTTATACCGCAAGAGCCTTATCATCCAGAAGATTCTGTTAATATAAATAAGGAGGATTATGGAAAAGATTAAAAACTTTTTAATTGAAATGTCAAAGACAGATAAGATGGCTCACTTTGGTATAGGAGGTCTTATTTGTGCTTTATTTACTTTTACTATAATGATTCAGGATTTCACTTTCTTTAGTGAACATTTATTCAGAATACTATTAATACCTTTTGGAGGTTCAATAATAGTATTTGGTATTTCAGTATTTAAGGAATTAGTAATGGATTCTGAATATTCTTGGTTAGATATTATAGCAGCTATGTTAGGTTGTTTATGTGTCTTTATTGCAATATTTTTAGGTATGATATTTTATATATTATAAGATTAATGGAGAAGAAAATTTATATTATATAAGATAAATAAAAAGAAAACAGTAATTTAGAATATGAATCTTAAATTAATAAGAAAAGAATATTCAACATATACAAGTGGAGTTCTTTTTATAGATGATAAAAAGTTCTGTGAAACATTAGAAGATGTAAACAGAGATATTAATAGAAATGGTAAATTTGACAATGGAGAAGCAAAAGTATATGGAGATACTTGTATTCCTTATGGTAAATATAAAGTAACCGTAACTTATTCTCCAAAATTCAAAAGAGAGTTACCAGAGATATTAGGTGTTAATAGTTTTTCAGGTATAAGAATACATAGAGGAAATACAACTGCTGATACTTTAGGTTGTATTTTATGTGGTGAGAGGGTTGTAAATGGTTATTTATATAACTCAACTCCTTATGAATTAGAATTAACATCTATGCTGAAACAAGAGGTTACAAGAGGAAATACAATTTATTTAGATATAGTAAAGTATGAAGAAAATAGTTAATATTCATATTACTGATTAAAATACTTAAAATATATTATTATGGCTTGTAAGAAGAAAGGTAAAGGTAAGAAAAGTAAGTAATTATTCTTAATATTATTAAAAAATAATTACTTAAAATGATTTCTGATATTGATGCAGGAAATTGTTATTTATCAGAATAAGAGGAAATTGTTTTGGAGTATAAAAGATTTAGATAATTTTAATAAGTTAAAGAAATGAGTCTATATATTTCATTTTTAAAAGATATTATCAGACTTCTTGGAGAAATCCTTAAAGAACTTAAGAAGCAAAATACTTCTACAACTTAACATAATAGCATTTAGTTGCTAATTTTTAACTCCCTAAGACATTAAATATCAATGTCTTAGGGTTTACTATTTTTATATAGAAGAAAGATTAGTTCTTAATATTGAAGATTTAGAAAATATTAAGAAGATGATACTGGAGTAAAATAATAAATAATTTATTTATAGTACAATAAATAATTTACTTTGTTTATTGTACTTTTTTGTGTTTCATAGTAAATTTGCAATTACTTATAATGGAGAATTCTTATGGAAGATTTTAATTTTAATGACATTCTTGACCAAAGTGAAATTGACAATTTATTTGGAGATGATGAAGGTCAAGAAAGTATTGAATCTGATGATTCAGTAGATAATACTACAGGTGATAATTCTAAAAATAAATCACCGGATATTAAAGAAAATACTGTTGAGAATGATATAAATCCAGAAGATTTATTTGATTCAGAGAGCGTAGGCAGTGTAATTGAGAAAGATAACAAGGAATTAGGAGGAGAGCCATCTGATAAAGGCAATAACAATTCTCCCAAATCTAACTTCTACTCTTCCATTGTCAATGCTTTGAAAGAAGATGGCATCCTCACTAACCTTGATGAAAATATTAAAGTAGAAAATGCTGAAGATTTTGCTGATGTATTTGAGAAATTCATACAGTCAAAATTGGATGAAAAGCAACAAAGAATAGATTCTGCTCTTAACTATGGTATAGAACCTTCTGAAGTTAACAACTTTGAAAAAACTATTGCCTATCTTGATAGTATTACAGAAGATGCTCTATCTTCTGAAGATTCTTCAGGAGAAGAATTAAGAAAGAATCTTATCTACAATGACTACATCAATAGAGGTTTTTCCAAAGAAAGAGCTACAAAAGAAATTCAAAGGTCTATTGATGCAGGAACAGATATTGAGGATGCTAAAGAAGCATTGGCAAGTAATAAAGATTTTTATAAGAAGAAGTATGAATCAGTAATTCAATCTGCTAAAGAGCAAAAAGAAATTGCTGATAAACAGAGAAAAGAAGATGCAGAAAATCTGAAGAAAAGTATTTTAGATGCTGATAGTTTCCTTGGTAATCTTGTTATTGATAAATCTATCAAGCAAAAAGCTTATGATTCTATTACCAAACCTGTCTATAAAGACCCTGAAACTGGAGAATATCTTACAGAAGTTCAAAAGTATGCAAAGGAGAATAATAGAGATTTTTGGAAAAATTTAGGAGTCCTCTATGCTGTAACTGATGGATTTAAGAATATAGACAAAGTTATAAAAACTAATGTTAAAAAAGAGGTCAGAAAAAGTATAAGAAACCTTGAACATACTTTAAATAATTCAGCACTTCAATCTGATGGAAGTTTAAATTATATGAGTGGAGTTTCTTCAGACAAAGAGTCCTATTTAGGTAATGGAATTATGCTTGATGTATGACCTAGAATCTAATTATTAACTAATAAATATATATTTATGCCAGGACTTTTAAATAGATTCCAAATGGTAGGTTTCCAATCTTGGAAGGGTCTCTCAAAGGAGAACCATTTGGGTAGTATTTTTCAAGCACAACCACAGAAGGCTACTAATTTAATGGTTCAGCTCCTTGCATATCATAGAGGTAAATCACTTGAAACTTTCCTTTCAAAATTTCCTACAAAGGAATTTGATACTGATGATGAATACACTTGGGATGTAATCGGTACTTCAAGGAGAAATATTCCTCTTGTAGAAGCAAGAACTCTTGCTGGAGCAGTTTTAACTGAAGGATACTTTGGAGCTAACTATGAGCCATTCTATCTTGTTTTTGGTGAGGATTGGTTTTCTAAGGGAGAGGTGCTTTTCGGACCTTATAATGAAACTTATCCATTAAGGGTTATTGAGGACCCTATCTTTGAAGGAACTAATGTAGTTTACAAGGTTGAGGTTTATGGAACTAATTCTAATGGAGTTCCTGCTGATACTCTTAAGAGTGGAGATAGGTTCTCTATTGCTTTTGCACCAGTTGAGAGGAGCTTTAGTAGAGGTGTAGGAGATGTTAGATTCAGTTCTCCTGTTTCTATGAGAAACGAGTTCTCTCAGATTAGAATTAAGACTAAAGTAGGTGGCTCAATGATAAACAAGAAGCTTGCAGTAGGTATTCCTGTAACTAAGGAAGTTGAAGGTGGTAAGCTTCAAAAGACCACAATGAATATGTGGTTACATTATGTGGATTATGAGCTTGAGTGTCAATTCCAAGAAGCAAAGAATAATATTCTTGCTTGGGGTGTTTCTACAAGAAATAACAATGGAGAATATAAGAACTTTGGTGTATCTGGAGAAGTAATTAGGAGTGGCTCTGGTCTTTATGAGCAGATGGAGTCAGGTAATTCTCAGTATTACAATAAGTTCTCTCTTAAGCTTCTTGAGGATGCTTTATATCAAATTTCAGCTGCTAAACTTGATTTTGGTCAAAGGAGATTTGTTGTAAGAACAGGTGAATATGGTGCTATTGCCTTCCATAAGGCAGTACTTGAAACTACTTCAGGTTGGACACAGTTTGTTCTTGATAACTCTTCTACAAGAGTAATTGAAAGAACACAGAACAAACTTCATTCTAATGCTCTTTCAGCAGGTTTTCAGTTTACAGAGTTCAAGGGACCTAATGGATTAGTAATCTCATTAGAAGTTGACCCTATGTACGACGATCCAGTAAGAAATAAGATTCTCCATCCAAATGGAGGAGTTGCCTATTCTTATAGGTATGATATCTTTGATATGGGTAGTATGGAGCAGCCTAATATATTCAAGTGTGCTGTAAAGGGAATGCCTGAAGTTAGGGGATACAAGTGGGGCTTAAGGAATCCTTTCACTGGTCAGTTTGGAAATAACTCTATGGGTACTGATGAAGACTCAGCAGAGATTCACAAGATGGCTACATTAGGAATCTGTGTTCTTGACCCTACAAGAACATTCTCACTTATCCCTGCTATGCTTAGAGGATAAAAATATTAATTTAACAAGGGGAGAAATCCCCTTGTTTTTAAAATAAAATTTAAGAAGATTTATATATTATGGGAGAAATAGATATTGATTTAGATGATACTAATGAGGTCTATAAGGAAGTGGTAAAAGAGCCAAAACCTCAAAAGAGCAGAAAGAAAGAGATAACTTCTGTTAATTTAGAAAATAATTCTAATGATATGACAGATGAAGTTAAATCTTGTCTTGTTAATAAAAAGGTATATGTAAAATTTATTCCAAAAAATTATATGGGAATAGCTAATCCGAAGCATATTCTTTATGGTGGAATGGCAGAAAATTCTGTAATTATTCTTACTGTTCCAGTTCTTTCATCTACAGGAACTTATAAGAATGTTCTTACTAAAGATGAAAAGAAATTCCTTGAAGAATTTATGGGATTGGAGTATGATGCTCTTTCTATATATAAGAAGAAAGATAATTATTGGGATAATTTTATAGTAAGACTTACAAAACAAGGAATAGTACTTGATTTATCAGACCCTAATGATTATGTCAAGTATAAAGTCTTGAAAGCTAATAATGATATTATAGCAGATTCTCTTGAAACATTAAGAGATAAACCAAGACCTACTTATAAATTCTATATGACAGTTGAAGATGAGGAAACTGCTATAGCAAATGACAATATGACAGCTATTATGAAATGCTATAAGGAATTTGGTAAGTATGAATCTGACTATGATACTTTAAAATGTGTAGTTGAGCTTATTGAGGGTAAACCTCTTAGTTCAAATATTAAGCTTGATGCTATTAAGGCTAAAGTAAATACTCTTATTCAAGAAAGAACTAAAGAGTTCCTTAAGACTATTACTGATGATTATTTGCCAGAAATAGTTCTTCTTAAGAAGGCTTTGGCATGTGGTGTAGTAGCAAAGAGGGGTGATGGTTATTACCTTGCAAGTGATGGTAGACCACTTTGTAACAATAATGAAAACCCAGTGTTGTCAGTTGCTGCAAGATATATAAGTCTTCCTAAAAATCAAGAACTTAGACTTCTTATTGAAGCAAAAATAAATGAATAATTTAATGTTATAAATTATGACCTGTGAAGAATTTTCTTTAGAATTTGATTTATTATATAATAATATAATGTCTAATAAAGCTCCGGGACTTAGTGAATATGAGAAAAGTTTGTTTCTCACTCAAGCACAAGAGTCTATTGTACTTGATATTTACTCAGGAAAATATGGAGATTCTTTTGAAAGAACTGAGGAAACTACAAGCTATCTTAATCAGTTACTTAAACAAAGAACATATGATAGTGGAGAATTTACAGAAGGAAATAAACTTGACACAAGGTCTATATTTGTAACTCTTCCTGAAGATATATGGTTTAAGACTGGGGAGATTGCCTATATTATAGATGATTCTTATAAATGTAATGTAGACGGTTTAAGAGAAGTTATGGTATTTCCTGTAACTCAAGATACTCTTGTAAGAACTAAAAGAAGTCCATTTAGAGGTCCAAATGAAAGAAGAATTTTAAGATTGGATTCAGGGAAAAATCAAGTAGAATTAATAAGTAATTATGAAATTCATTCTTATACTGTAAGATACTTATCAAGACCTGAACCTATTATTTTAAAAGAATTACCTCAAGGACTTACTATAGGAGGAAAGTCTTCTCCACAAACCTGTTTACTTAATACTGCAATTCACAAGGCAATCTTAAGTAAAGCAGTTTTAATAGCCAAATCTTCTTGGGAATCTGAAAATAATAAAGGATAATTTATTAATATATTAATAATATGGTATTTTCAACTAATCAAGTTAGGCAGCTTTATGTTGCACTTGCAAATGGTCACCTGACTAATGCAGGAGATATAAAGGTAAATAAGACTGCTGATGGAAAACAACTCTACTTTACCTATGTAGGAGCTATGGGAGATACTATGAGGAGTGACCTTATTGATATTGATAAGATTACTTCAATTACCATCAAGAAAGCTTCTGATATGGCTAAGAAGAGAGTATGCCATCTTGTTACTCTTGATTCTACTATTAATGGTGGAAACCCTGTTACTGGTCAGGATTATATCCTTAGACTTTTATTTAGGCAATATGTGGGTATGTCAGAAGCTAATACTATGAATAAGTATGGAGAAGTACATATAAATACTGATATGAGTGCTTCTGATTTTTATAAGAAGATGGCTATTTCAATAGTACAGAATTGCTCTAAGGATATCAATAACCTTGTTGAAGTAGAACTTCAAACTTCCAACAGTACAGTTCCTGTATCTGTTACTACAAGGGAAGCTGAACTTGGTGGAACTTATACAGGTATTCTTATTTATGAGGGTAAACTTGTATGGAGGCTTGGCAGGGTATCTCAGGGTACTATTCCATTTGAGTGTCAGTTTGTAAATATAGTTTATAATGGTGAGGAAGTTGAGTGGGGTAAAACTTCACTTGTTCATGCAAAGGATAAGGTACTTCCTCAGGGAGAACTTATTGCAGACCTTGAGTATTTCTGTATGGGTGAAAGGGGTGATATTTATAGGAATATGGGATGGCCTAATGCCATTGAGACTAAGTATTTAGTTGACCCTACTAAACTCTATAATATTATTACCATTCACTATCATTATGAAGGAACAGGTCTTTCATCTGATAAGTCAGAGAAAGATATTCAGATTGCAGCTGTAGCTTCAAGTGCTACTGATTATACTCTTGCCAATGCCATTCTTGGTGAGATTAAGACAATCACTGGTTCTACTGTAGCAGCATTGTCATAACAAACATTCTTTGCTTAATAATAAGCCTACTAAGAATGTGTTTCTATGGGGAGGCTATTAATATAGCTTCCCCTTTTTAATTTAATAAGATATGGTAATATTTAAAGAATTAAGAATAACTTCTGATGGAAATAATCTATTTATAGATGCTTCAATAGCACCTTATGATTACTTCCAAAATATGTATATAAAATCTGTATCAATTGATACAGAAGAAACTTTTCTTTCTAATGATAAACCAAGTGGAAAAGCAGTGATGGTTTATAATAATCCTGAAAATGAAAGTATAAAAAATATAAATTTAAATCTTGGTAAAGATGATGTTAAGGTTGATTCTTTATCTGGTCATATCTTTTATATTTATGTTCAGATTGCAGGAGTTCCTTCAGTAGATACTCCTTGTTCTATGGATAAAGAATATACTATTGGAGTAGCATTAAATTGGTTTCCTATATACCAAAGTTCTCTTAAAATATTAGGAAATATTAGAGATAATTGTTGTTCTATTCCAAAATCTGCAATAAATTTCATATTAAGATTAAAAAGTTTTGAACTCTTATTAAGAACCTCACAGTATTTAAAGGCTAATAAAATATATCGTAAGTGGTTTAGTGATTTAAAAATATCATCAAATATTAAACCTTGTAATTGTAATTAATTATGTTTACAATAAAAGTAACTGAACAAGCATCAGACATACTTGAAAATTATTTTAATATATTAAGCCAGACTGGTTATTATAATTATAATTCTGTTTATAAGATACTTGTATTTTTATTTATAGACGACCTTTTAAATACTGAAATGAATATCTACATAACAGAAGAAGATTATAATCTTATAGCAGATATATTAGAATGCTTGTATAGTTTTGAATGCCTTATTCCCTATTCTGAGTTTAACAAAAATACTAATAGTATAAGTACTATAGTTAGCTATTCAGATAAACTCAATATGTTTATGTCTAAATATTCTAAAGATTTAGAATCACATTTAATAACTTCTGATTCATAAAGAATATAAAAGTATTTATGTAAGTAAAAGATTTATAGTGTTGTGCAAGTATATATTTTTATATATATTTGCACAACAAATTTGTTATATAATATATTTATGAGTACTTATAGAGAAGTTATTTATATGGTTAATGACCAATTAAAGTTTTTCAGTGATGATGCATCTTATACTGAAGACCATATAAAGTTTATAATAAATAATTTAAGAAGTTGGATTCTTGAGAAGAAATACAAGAATGAAACAAAGATTCCTTTTTCTAATTATCAGACTATCTGTCTTGAGTTAGAAGAAACTCCTGCTATTGCAGGTACTGATTGTTTTGGTTCTTATTTAAAATCAAAAGTAAAGGTTCCTACATTATGTCAATTTGGAGGAACTACTATTTATCCTGTGGATTTTATATCAAGTAGAATGATATCCTTAGTATCTTTAGACAGAATTAAGTATGCTGGAGAAGGTAATAAATATCTTGGAAATATGATATATGCAGCAATAGGACCTGATAATTATCTATACTTAAAATCCAATAATCCTCAATTTCTTAATTTAGAAAAAATAAAGTTAATGGGTATTTTTATAGATAATGAAAAGGCTTCTGAATTAGAATGTGATAATAACGGAGATTCTATTATATGTGATATTCTTGATAGAGAATTTCCTTTAGATAATTCTTTAGTAGAGCTATTAGTTAATTATGCAGTTACTGAATTGAGTGGACAAAGATATGTACCTACAGATAAAACTAATAATGCTTCCGATGATATGTCAGGTATGATGTCTCCTAATACAAGATATAAGCAACCTACTGTAAATTATGAATGATTATGATTATATATATAAAACTCTAAAAAGAGATAAGAAAAGAAACTCAGTAATTACCAATTCTTATAATACACAGGATTTTTATAATTACTATAAGAAAGAACTTGCTAAAAATAATAAGAAGGCTTTAGATAATAAAACCTTTAGACAAATAATTAAAGAAATACATTATGAATTGAGAGAGAGAATTGCTGATGGAGAAATTATAGAATTACCTTATGGTGTTGGAGAACTTCTATTAATATCTACTTCTCCTAAAGTAAAATTGAAAAATAATAAACCAGTTAATGTTTTTAAAGTTAATTGGGTAGAAACTCTTAAACTATGGAATAGTGATAAAGAAGCGGAAGCTAATAAGACAGTTATTAAACATATAGAGAAAGAAGTATTCCGAGTAGTATTTCTTAAAAATCATCGTAATTATAAGAATAAGGAGTATATAAAATTTAGAACTGGTAGAAGATTTAAGATTTTCTTAAAAGATAGAGTAGATAATAATAATATAATAGGACATAGATTAGATTAATATGGAAAAAACTACAAAGATATCAAGGATAGCAGATAGAATAATGAGACATCCATTAATGCAGGATATTTCTTTTGAAACCATAGTAGATTATACTTTGGATTTTATTCAAATAGTTGGATGCCCTCAATTTTTTGAAGAAAAAACTGCAATACTTGAAGTTGATAAATATAGAGCATTACTTCCCTGTGATTATGTATCTATGATTCAGGTAAGAATCAATGACCCTAAATATGATAATAGGCATTATGCTTATAGATATTCTACTGATTCTTTTCATTTCTCAGAAGATAAACCTAATGTTGGTATGAAAGGAACAGATTTTACATATAAGATACAAGGAGACTTAATATATACTTCAACTGAAAATACTACTATAGAAATAGCTTATAATGCTATTGCAACAGATGAAGAAGGATTCCCTTTATTACCAGATAATTCCTCTTTTTTAAGAGCATTGGAATTATATATAAAGAAACAATGGTTTACTATCTTATTTGATTTAGGTAGAATAAATGCCAATGTTTTAAATCAGACTTTGCAAGATTATAGTTGGGCAGTTGGTGATTGTCAAGTTGAATTTACAAGACTATCACTTGATAAGGCAGAAAGTCTGTTTAATTCTTGGAATACACTTATTATAAGAGCAAGAGAGCACCATAAGGGATTTCTCAATAATGGAATAAAGGAATTTAAGAAGGTACATTAATTATGGAGAAGAAAACAATATTACTTAATAATAAAGGAATGACAAGGGATATTTCTATAAGCAAAGCCAATAATGACTTTGCTTATGAAAACTTTAATATAAGAATCATTCCTATGGATAAAGATACTCTTCTCACAGTCACCAATGAAAGAGGTAATAAAAGACAAAATCTTAAAGAAAAAACTATCAAATATAATAAAAGGATTACAGTACAAATAGCTTCTGATAGAAATTATTATATGATAGTTTTAAACGAAGGACTACCTTTTGATATAAAATTAGGTTGGAAACAAGAAGAAAATATTGAATCAGAAAATGATGGAGAAATATTAATTCCTAAAAATACTACAGTAGTAACAAATGATATGGCAGATGTCTTTCCAAGAGGACATCTTTATAAAATGTATGTAGAAGAAATAGATAATACTACTGGTAATAGCTTTTATTATGATATTAAATATAAGTATTATAAAAATATTCAAGAATTTTCTCAGGGAAATGAATATGAGGTTTCTTATAAGACATTTATTTTTGAACCTAAGGATATTTTATTAGGTTACTCTGTTATAAATGAGTATTTAGTATTATTTGTTACTGATGAAACTACTAAAACTGATTCTATATATAGAGTTACTGTTGGAGAAGTTACTGATTCTTATTGGGAAATTGTGACTCTTTATTCAGGCAATTTAAATTTCAACGTAAATAATCCTATAGAAACTCTCTCTAATTATGAATCTGAGGATATTATGAAGGTTTATTGGGTAGATGGTATAAATCAACCAAGATTTATTAATATATCTGATAAAAGCTTTCTTAATAAATCCATAAATACTTTTATAGATTTTATACCTGAATTCAATAATTCAGCTAAAGTAAATATAACAAAGGAATTTATTGGAAAGAGTGGATTTAAATCTGGCATAATTCAGTATATGTTTACTTACTCCAATAAGTATGGACAAGAAACTAATCTTGCTTATATTTCTCCAATATATTATATATCTCCTTCAGATAGAGGAGCAAGTGATGAAGAAAAAGTTAATTGCCAATTTCATCTTGAAATCTCCAATATTGATACAAGATATGATAAAATAAATATATATAGTATTATAAGAACTTCATTAGGAGGAGATTTCGCTGCTTATAAAGTTACAAGTGTAGATACAGGAAATTCAATATCTTATACAGATAATGGCAATTATTCAGAAGCTATAGATGTGACATCTCTTCTTTATGTTGGAGGAAGAGAAATAATTGCATCAACTTTAACTGCAAAGGATAATACTTTATTCTTAGGAGATTTAATGTTGAAGAATCAAGAGAGTAATCCTGATTTAAAATTATTGATAAAAAATCAAATATTAGCAGATCATACTAATCCTAATTTAAAATTTGAATATACTGATAATGAACACTCTTTAGCATATACTCTTCCTGAAGGATATTATGACTATGATTTTCAATTGAATGAATCTTCTGATAAAGTAACTACTTTTAAATGTGGACAGAATTATAGATTTGCCATTAGATTTATAACTCCTTCTGGGAGTAGAAGTGCTTGTTATTGGATAGGAGATGCAAAGAATACATTATATCCTAAAATAGATGAAGATAATAATATTATAAGAAAAGCATGTATAACCTATGAAATACCTGCATCTATAAAAGATAAAGCAAAGGAATTAGGATATATAGGAGCAGAACTTATGGTTGCTCAAGTATCTGAATTAGATAGAAATATAGTAGCACAAGGATTTGTTGTTCCTACTATGTTTAATCTATTACAGAGATACAACAATGCTCCATTTGCTATACCTTCTTGGTTTACAAGAATGAGAAATAGTAGAGCTATAAATAGACATTTTGAAGCTTTACCTTCTAATGATAATGAGTTTGCTGAATTACAATGTGTAAATAATGATGATGTAACTCCTTATGCTCCAGTAGAGGAACTTGAAAATGAAATAGCATTTAAAGTTTATTCTTTTAGCCTTAAAATTTCTAAGCTTGCAAATAAAACTATTGGTAAGTTAAAAAGATATGATATAACAAAGGAGCAGGCTAAAACTTATAATGGAGACTTAACTAAATATGCGGCAACTGAATATTATAGGACTGGTAATACTACTAATCAAAAGACAGTTGTTAATAGTATAAGAAGTAAACTTATTGAATGGGGATTCAATTCTTCTCAAATAGATATAGCAGGAACTGCAACTAATAATAGAGGATATAGATTTGATAGTTATGATAATTGGTATGATTCGGTAGTATATGCAAAAAATCATTTTGGAAGAAATAAAGAACATACTCTAATTGAGAAAAGTCCGATATTATATGTTTCATCATATAGTAATGAAGCATCTTATAACTATTCAAGAGATAATAAGAATACTTTCTTTTTAGATGAATCTATAGTATCTTTCTATTCTCCTGAAATAAATAAGGATAACTCCTCAAAATTTGATGATGTAAATCTTAAATTCAGAATAGTAGGAATTGCACAAGTAAGTTCAAATATTACTGACTATTCAATAGAAACTACTAATAATAATCCTAATGATACTGTATTAGAGTTTAATTTAAATAAAAAGAATCTATCAAATTATTCTGAAGGATTATCTACATTTCCATTATTTAATGCTTCTTCTAAACTTTGGTATATTTATCCTTGGCATAAGACAAGTTCTATTATAAACTCTTCTGACTATTATACCGAGGGAGAACCAAAGAATATTCTGAAAAGTAAGACTATTGCTAATTTAAGATTTTCATTTAAGACTTTTTATGGAAGTACTCATTGGAATCCTCTTAATGGAATTAATCCTGTAAAATCTTATAGTTCAGATGAAGTATCCTTAAAACAGATACCTTATAATAATGATAAATTTATGTATCAGGGAAATTATGAGACTGTTTTAGCTTGTACTAAATCTATACCTTCTGATAGTAGTGAAGAATATATAAAAAATCATTATGGAGAAGATGATGGTTACTACATAAATAATGCAGGAAATTTAACCGAAATGAGTGCATTATCTGAAATAGAAAATAGTATATCTTCTGATTATGATAAAATATCTAAAGACCATTTAAATAAACTATGCTATGACCCTATAAAGATATCATTTAAATCTTGTCCTCATGCAATAATATCTTTAAAGAAAGATATTGATGAAAGTCAGGTTATACTACCAAATGTTCATTTATTTAATCCTTCAGGAACTGAAATTGGTTATTCCTCTAATATAGAATTACCAGAAGAAGATGTTTATATTCCTTGGGATAATAAAGCTGTTGAAGGTGAGGTATCAGCTACTTATACTTTACTACCACCAAGAGTAGATGATAGGAGAATAGATTTTAAAAATCCAGATTATCGATATTTTGATAATTTAATAATTATAAATAATGCTGTAAATATACTTGCAAATAAAACATTTTTTGAATTTGTTAATAACTATAATAATTTAGTACTACTTCTTAAAAATACTTCTGATAATAGTATCACTCCATATAAAATGGATAATTTTACTTTTTCAGGTTCAGATACTCCTACTAAATTAGGTAATCCTGCAAGTATAAAATTAAGTGAAGGTCCTTCAGATACTTTGATTATTAATTTTACTCCAAGTTATTGGACTTCTAAAGTACTACTCAAAGCATATGATGAAGCTAATCATATTGTATATTCTTCTTACAATACTGACAGAGGTACTTGTAAAACTTCTTATAAAATATCAAAGAATTTGAGATTTACTCTTACTGCATATCCTGATGATTCATATAGTAGTATTTATTTACCTTCAGATGAAGTTCCTGCTGGTAGTACTACTTATAGACATTACGATGGAGAATCTTCTGATGAATGGTTAATAACTCAACCAGAAAAGACAACATTAGTAGAAGATGCCAATGATTATATTCGAGTACTTGTTAATATTAGTGAGGTATCAGAGCAAAAGCTACTGATAATACATCATAAAAGCACAGGACAACAAGATTCTCTTATATATGAGAATGGAAAGATAACTCCTAAAGATTATAAGAAATTTTCTATATATCAAGAAGATTATAATGTTACATTAAATAAAGACTATGATTATCCTTATGTTCTTATCGGAGAGTTATATAATGGTAATATAAATGGAGATATAGAAAATCAATATGGAGGAATTTCAGATTATGCCATTCAAAGTAATACTTTTGTTCCTACTTATGGTCAGATTTCCTTGGATATGGAATATCCTAAAATAATAGGATATACTGGAGATACTTTCTTCCAAAGATGGGATTGTGAAAGAATATTACCATTAAAAGAGAATTCAGAAAACAGTATAGTTGATATGCTCTCATTATATCTTGAATCTTATACTAATCTTGATGGTAGATATGATAAGAGAAGAGGTTTTATGAGTAATGTAAACTCAACTCTTGAAAATACCAATCTTATAAATAATGTATATTCTGCTTCAGGTAGCAATGGAGGTAATACTATATTTACATCAAAAGTATTAGATGATAAGTTTTCTTTAAATAAATTTCCTTCACAGATTACTTGGTCTAAAACAAAGGTTCCTACAGAAGAAATTGATACTTGGACTAATATTACTTTAGCTTCTACTCTTGATATGGATGGTAATAAAGGTCCTGTAAGAGCATTAAGAAGATTTAATAATAGTATTATATCTTTTCAAGATAAAGGTATTGCAGAAATCTTGTTTAATTCAAGAACACAATTATCAACTGTTGAAGGAGTACCTATTGAAATAGCTAATTCTGCAAAGGTAGATGGTAAGAGATATATCAGTGATAAATCAGGTTGTGTAAATAAATGGTCTATTGTAGAAACAAAGAGTGGTATCTATTTTATAGATAATGTTACAAGCTCAATTAGTTTATTCAATGGTAATATAAAAAGTCTTTCTGATGAATTGGGATTTAAGAATTGGATAGGAAATAATAACAGTACTTCTATTTGGAATCCAAAGAATCCAACTAATTTTGTAGGATATTGGGATAGAATAAATGATGATGTTTATTTTATTAATCCATCTATAGAACAAAATACATTATGTTATAATGAAATGTTAGGAGTATTCACTTCTTTCTATAATTATGGAAATGTTCCTATGATGGTTAATGTAAAAGATAACTTTATTTCATTTAAGAGGGGATTATGGATTCATGGGGAAGGGGATTACAATAATATTTATGAAAATTTACAGTCTTTTGCAGTAACATATAGAGTAAATCCTAATCCTTATGGAGATAAGATATTCAGTAATATTGAGTACAGAGCAGATATGTTTGATTCTGATAATGGACTTACTAATAATACCTTTGATAAACTTAAGGTATGGAATGAATATCAGAGTAATGAAATAAATATTCAAAAGAATGAATTAGATACCTATCCAGATATCCAAAGAAAATTCAGAGTATGGAGATTGGATATTCCAAGAGATAAAGTCAGTGCAGACAATCCTTATGGATTAAATAGAATGAGGAATCCTTGGTTATTCATTAAACTTACAAAGAATAATGATGATGAAAATACTCAAAGAATGGAGTTTCATAATATGGATGTTACTTATTTTGAATAACTTTTTAATTAACAGAGAGATAAGCAATATGTTTATCTCTCTGTTACTTTTTTATATATAATATTGTATTAAATAATTCATTTATTTATATTTGCATATTAATTTATAGTACTATAATATGATAAAAAGAAATAATAGGGATATATTATCTATATCTGATAATAAAAGAATAAGATATCCTTCTAGAATATATGATGGTCTTTTTGATTTTAATGGAGCATCAGAAGGTTTAGGTTGGGGTAATCAGTCTAAACTTAAATCTAAAGAAGCTTTTAGTAAAGATAATACATTAGGTTCTGTAGGTTCTATAGGAAGTACATTAGGAACATTTGCAAATTCTTTTAAGGAAAATGCTTCTGTAAAAGATATGTCAGGACAACAAGCATTAATAGAAGATGCTGGAAATACACAATTTTCTACTGATGATTATGATTCTTTAATGAATCAATGGAATAATATAAATTGGCAGAGTGCTAATTATAGAGCAAAGGATTTAAAAGGGGTTTCTACAGGACAACAAATAGGTAATGTAATTAATTCTACTGCATCAGGAGCAGCAACAGGTGCTAAAATAGGAGGGCCTTGGGGCTCTTTAGCGGGGGCAGTAGTAGGTGCGGGAACTTCTATTGGTGGAATATTTGCAGGAAAAAGTAAAGCTAAAAGACTTGCTGATTCATTGAATGCAATGGCAACATTAGCTAATTCAGATAATATAGAACAATATAATATGGCAATGATGATGGCTAATAACAATATATATGATAATCTTTATGGAAATTTTGCTGCTTATGGAGGAAATTTAAATATGGATATACCAAATTATCAAACTCATGGAGGGGATTTTTTTAATGGAGTTACAAAAATAAATGAAGGTGGTACACATGAAGAAAACCCTAATGGGGGTATTATAATGGGAATAGATGAAAAGGGAGTACCTAATTTAGTAGAAGAAGGAGAAGTAATATATAATGATTATGTTTATTCAAA
>OBLI01001121.1_pt1 | contig 27016 bp, 20 predicted proteins | sample 1519701 | NCBI WGS metagenome assembly OBLI01 (sample SAMEA3663005, study PRJEB22513) | pig gut metagenome | biome: pig gut; feature: pig-associated habitat; material: faeces | place: France | collected 2012 | reverse complement strand
TGTGCAAGGGGAACATGGCCGACTTACCGGCACCTCCGATGAACATCAGTACGAGGGCTGTGGGAAGGATGAATCCGCCTGCGGCTACGGCCTTGGCTGTGTCAACGGGCAGGAACGGGGTGCATCCCTCTGCCATCTGCAGGTTCTCGACAAATGAGAACGAGAACGACTGGGTGTAATAGCCAAAGATAAGAATACCGATGAGGAAGAAGAGGTCGGCGAAACGTGTGACGATGAACGCCTTCTTCGAAGCGGCAATGGCCGGCTTGAGCGGATAGTAGAAGCCAATGAGCAGGTAGGAGCTGACACCCACGAGCTCCCAGAAGAGATACATCTGGAAGATGTTGGTGGCAACAACAAGACCGAGCATCGACATGGTGAAGAGTGACAGGAAAGCGTAGTAGCGCTGGAATCCGTGCTCGCCGTGCATATAGCCGAAGCTATAGATATGCACCATCAGACTGACCGTGGAGATGACTACGAGCATCATCGCCGAGATGGGGTCGATCATGAAACCGAGGTCGAAATGAAGCTGACCAAGGGGCAACCATGTGAAATTGAATGGCACAATGGTGGGGTAGGCACCATCAGCACAGCGATCGCCAAAGAAATAGCTGAATGCCGTGACATACGAAAGCACGGTGACAAGGGCAAGCGACGTTGTGCCGATCAATCCAGCCACCTTGTGCGACATCTTCATGCCTGCAAGTCCCAATACCACGAATGAGAACAGCGGCAGAAGGAGTATGAGATAAACAAAACTATAATCCATATACCAATCGCTTAATATTTAAGGTTTTCAATACTGTTCACCTGGTCGCTGTTGAGACGACGGTAAACATTGATGATTATCGCAATTGCCACGGCACTTTCGGCTGCGCTCACTCCGATGGAGAAGAGGGTCATGAACATACCCTCAAACTGACCGGGGAAGAGCAGACGGTTGAATGCAGCGAAATTAAGATCGACAGCATTAAGTATCAGCTCTACAGAGATGAGCATGGCAATAAGGTTGCGGCGGGTGATGAAGCCGAACACGCCGATGAAGAACAATAGTGCACTAAGCACAAAATAGAAATCTACTGGTATCATAATTATTTCTTCTCCTCTTCTTTACGTGCTACAACAATACCACCGACGATGCATGCCAGAAGGAACACCGAGATAAACTCGAAGGGAAGTACATACTGATACTTCTCGGAGCCAAGCAGTGCCTGACCGATTGTGCTCATCGGCACCTCTACATCTTCTGCTGCCGACCATGCCTGCAGGAAGTGGTTCTTAAGGAATACTGCGACAACAGTGACCAATCCCACGAGGGAAAGGAGACCGCCCATTATGAAGCGCTTGATCTTTACGCTCTCTCTAATGCCCTGAAGGGTGCGCTTGCTAACGAGTTGGATGGCGAAGATATAAATCATCGATATACCACCGGCATATACGCTGATCTGTGCTGCGCCAAGATAGGTGTAGTCGAGCAGGAAATAAAGTCCTGCCACTCCAAAGAGTACGAACAGCAGGAATGTGGCTGCTCTCATGATTCGGGTGGTTGTAACGCAGACAAGTGCCGAACCGAGGATGACAACGGCAAGGATGCCGAACATAACAATATTTGCCATATCTTTACTTGCTCCTACTTTGTTTTGGTGTTAAACTTACCGATTTCGAGGGGGGCGCCTCCCTTGAGGATATTGGGCAGCGAACTCTCGTAGTTCTCCTTGTCGAGATGGAGTGTGAGAGCATCGCGGCTGAATGTGGCATTCTCGAAATCATTTGTAAACTCAATAGCGCCGAAGTTGCACGCATTGACGCACAACTGGCAGAACATGCAGTCGCCGAGGTCGTATTGATAATCCACCAAGCGACGCTTCTTCTTGCCATCCTCGGTGGTCACCATCTCTGTCTTGATCTTGATGGTGCCGTTGGGGCAAGTCTTCTCGCACAGAGTACATGCCGTACACTTGACGGCACCGTTCTCGTCGCGGAGCATAACCAGGCGTCCGCGGTGGCGCTCAGCCACGTGCAGTGTGGTTTTTCTGTTTTCGGGATATTGCTCTGTCGATTTCGGGGTGAAGTATTCCTTCCACGTGATTTTCATACCTGTGGCGAGGGTCTTCAATCCGGCGGCAATGCTTCCGAAATATGATGTATTGCTCATAATTATTTATTATTTGTAAATACTTTATTTAAGTTTTAGAAGTGCCATCCGAATGCCACTACAACGGTCATCAGGATGAGGTTGATGAGACACAATGGCATGAGGTATTTCCACTCCAACTTAAGTATCTGGTCGATACGCAGACGGGGGAATGTCCAACGTATCCACATCAGTATCCATACGATGGCGAAGGTCTTGCCGAGGAACCATACGATGCCCGGGATGTAGTTCATCACGGCGTCGAAGGCCTCTATACCTATATTAACAGGTGCCCATCCACCAAGGAACACTGTTGTGGCGATACCAGAGATAACGAAGAGGTTGAGATACTCGGCGAGATAGAAATAACCGAATCCCATACCGCTATACTCGGTGTGATAACCGGCTGTCAACTCGCTCTCTGCCTCGGCAAGGTCGAAAGGACCACGGTTGGCCTCGGCATTACCTGCCACGAGGAACACGAGGAAGGCGATGATGGCGGGAATATGACCACGGAAGATGAGCCAGTTCCACGGACCGGTCTGAGATTCCACAATACCCGACATCTGCATCGTGCCTGTGAGGATGACGGCTGTGATAAGGCAGAGGCAGAGCGACATCTCATAAGAGATCATCTGCACGGCGCCACGCAATGCCGACACAACGGAATACTTGTTGTTGGAACCCCATCCGGCGAGGAACACGCCAACCACTCCGATACTGGAAATGGCGGTGAGAAGGAAGATGCCAACATTGAAGTCGAGCACCACAGCACCATTGTTCCACGGCAGGAAGGAGAACGTTCCCACAGAGGCTGCAATCACAAACACAGGAGCGAGGAAATAGAGCACCTTGTCGGCCTTATCGACTGTGAAGATCTCCTTGATGAGCATCTTCAACACGTCGGCGAAGACCTGGAACACTCCCCAGGGACCTACTCGCATCGGGCCAAGACGGCACTGGAAGTAGGCACACACCTTACGCTCCATGAATATCAAGACGATGGCCAGCATGGCATATCCCAACAGGATGCCCACGCCCACCAAGACGCACTCGATAAGAATCGACCAGAAGTCCCCGAGCCCGAGAGTGTCGCGCAGGAGGCAGTCAATCCATGTAGTAACTATACTAAAATCAAACATATAAGTTGTCTTTCTTAATTCTAATTGTTGAACACCATTTTTTACCTGTCGATGTCGGGAATAACGAAGTCAACAGCCGCACAAGTGGTGACGAGGTCGGCAATCTTCTGTCCACGGAGCATCGGGTCGAGAGCACCGGTGAGAGAAAGACCCATCGGACGCATCTTAAGACGCCAGGGACTCTTGTCGCCCTTGGAGTCGATATATACTCCAAACTCGCCGCTGGCTCCCTCTACAGAGAAGTACCACTGACCCTCGGGCACCTTGATGATGGGTTTCTGCTTTACGTAGAAGTCGCCCTCGGGGATATTGTCGATGAGCTGCTCGATGATGTCGAGGCTCTGATACATCTCCTTGATGTGGATGAGATAGCGGTCCATAGAGTCGCAACCTGTCATGGTAATCTCCTGCCACTCCACCTTATTATACATATCATAGGGGTGGCGCTTGCGGGTGTCGTTGTGCCATCCGGCAGCACGACCGGCAGGACCGGTGACGGCATAGTTGATGCAGTCGTCAAGTGACATCATGCCCACCTTCTCAAATCGGTTGTGGGTGATGACATTGTCGCCAAAGACATCCATATACTCCTTGATCATCGGGCGCAGATACTTGCAGAGCTTCTTGCAGTTCTGGATGAAGTTGGGGTCTATGTCATCCTGAAGACCACCTATGCGGTAGTAGTTTTGGATGAGTCGTCCACCGGTTGTCTCCTCCATCACGTTGAGCACATGCTCGCGGTCGCGCATGCAGTAGAGGAATGCGGTGAGGGCACCGAGGTCCTGAGCGCAGCAACCGCAGTAGAGCAGGTGGGAGTCGAGACGCTGAAGCTCGTCCATGATAGTGCGCACATACTTGATGCGGTCGGTGAGCTCCACGCCCAACGCCTCCTCAACAACTCCCACGAGGGCATGACGATGCATCATTGCCGAGAGGTAGTTGAGACGGTCGGTGAGGGCAAGGGTCTGCGGATATGTATAGCTCTCGCACATCTTCTCGATACCACGGTGTATATATCCCAAGTGGGGATAGATACGCTTGACGGTCTCGCCATCCACTACTGTTTGCAGACGGAGCACACCATGGGTAGAGGGGTGCTGCGGACCGATATTTATTACATATTCATCATCGGTGAAGAGTTTGCGCTGCTCGCATACCAGTTTTCCGTCCTCATTAAGATTATATATTAAGGTGTAGTCGGGCTCCACGTCGTCTTCGAGCGAGTAGGAGTCGTCGAACTGCCAATCCTTGCGGAAGGGATAGCCCTTGAAGTCGTTGCGCAGATAGAGACGACGCATGTCGGGATGACCAAGGAACTTGATGCCGTAGAAGTCGAACACCTCGCGCTCGAGGAGGTCGGCCACCTTCCATATATTAGACACGGTAGGTATGACAAAGTCGGACTCGCCCACCTGCTTGGCCAGCAATTTCACACTGGTGCGCTCGTGGGTGTCGGTGTTCTCAAGGATATAGATACATCCCAGTCCCTCCTCGCCGCCGAAGTCCTCTCCGACGATGGTGACGAGATAGTCGAAATGCTTCTTCTCCTTGAGGTTTGCCATTTCGGAGGCAAACTTGTCAAAGTCAAATACTAAATTTTCGAGTTTCATTTGCCTTCCTCCTGTTCTTTTTTAATGTTCTTCACAAAGTCTTCAGGTACATCGGTGACCACTGCCGGTTTCTTCCATCCTGCGGCGATAGCCTCGTTGGAGAGTCCCAACTGGCGCTCCTCGGCTGTTTGCTTGTGGTTGGCGCCTCCGAAGAATTTCTCAATCTTCACCTTGCGCTGAAGCTGCATCATGCCATAGAGGATAGCCTCGGGACGTGGAGGACAGCCAGGGATATACACATCTACAGGCACAATCTCCTCGATGCCCTTCACTACGTTGTAACTCGACTTAAACGGACCTCCGGAGATGGTGCAACCGCCTACTGCCACAACATATTTCGGCTCTGCCATCTCGTCGTAAAGACGCTTGAAGGCTGGTGCCATCTTGTGGGTGATTGTTCCTGCCACCATGATAAGGTCGGCTTGGCGTGGTGAGTTGCGGGTAACCTCGAATCCAAATCGAGAGAAGTCGTAGCGGGCGCAACCCACCGACATGAACTCAATACCACAGCAACTGGTACCGAAGGTGAGCGACCACAGAGAGTTGCTGCGTCCCCAGTTGATGGCTTGGTCGAGAGTACCGACAACAACATTGCATCCACCCTCGTGGAGCTCGTTGATAATTTTCTCTAAACTTGCATTGTCCTTGAACTCGTCGTAGGGAATGCTCTTGATAACAGGTTTCCTTACTTCCATTCCAACGCTCCTTTCCGCCATGCGTAAGCAAGGCCAAATACCAATACAAGCATGAAGAAACCGATGCTATAGATAGCCATGGTTCCAAACTGCTTGACGACTACTGCCCAGGGGTAGAGGAACATGGTTTCGACGTCGAACATCAGGAAAAGGATTGCGAAGAGGTAGTATCCGATATGCGTGGGAAGCCAAGAGCTACCACGGGTAGGAATACCACACTCAAACGGTTCACCCTTCACCGGATTGTACGAGCGCGGACCAATGAGCTTAGCAATTGCGTAAGCTGCCACTACCAGTACAACAGCCGTCAGAATAACGGTGATGAATAATGTGAAATACATAATTATAATATTATAAAAATTTTATTAGTCAGCTGACTCAAATTCCTTGAGGAATCTTGTGTCGTTCTCAGAGAACATTCTCAAGTCGCTCACGCGATATTTAAGGTTAGTGATTCGTTCAACACCCATACCGAAGGCATATCCGCTATATACCTTGCTGTCGATACCGCACTGCTCGAGCACGTTGGGATCAACCATACCGCAACCGAGGATTTCCACCCAACCGGTGTGCTTGCAGAATCCGCAACCCTTGCCGCCGCAGATATGGCATGAGATGTCCATCTCGGCACTTGGTTCGGTGAATGGGAAATAGCTTGGACGAAGACGTATCTTGGTGTCGGCACCGAACATCTCGCGGGCAAACGACAAAAGGACTTGCTTGAGGTCGGTGAATGACACGTTCTTGTCGATATACAGTCCTTCCACCTGATGGAAGAAACAGTGGGCGCGGGCTGTGATCGCCTCATTGCGATATACACGCCCGGGGCAGATGATGCGAATGGGGGGCTGTGAGGTCTCCATTACTCGTGCCTGCACCGAACTGGTGTGCGAGCGAAGCAAGATATTCTTCGTCACGTCGCCTGTCTCGCTCTGATCAACAAAGAAGGTGTCCTGCATGTCGCGTGCGGGATGGTCGGCTGCAAAGTTCATCTTGGTGAACACATGCAAGTCGTCCTCAACCTCGGGACCGTCGGCAAGCACAAAGCCCATGCGCGAGAAGATGTCGATAATCTCGTTGGTGACGATGGTCAGAGGATGGCGCGTACCGAGCTTGATGGGGTAGGGAGTGCGGGTAAGGTCGATTGCCTCTGATTCATTGTCAGAAGTCTCCAACTGCTCCTTGAGTTCATTGATACGATCCTGAGCCGTTTGTTTTAGTTCATTGATTTTGATTCCCACTGCCTTCTTCTGGTCGGCTGGTACATTTCGGAAATCAGTCATGAGTGCAGTGATAGCACCTTTTTTGCTGAGATATTTGAGTCTCAGCGCCTCGATTTCATCAGCGTTTGTGGCACTGATATTCTTAACTTCTTGTAGAAGTTCGTCTATTTTTTCTAGTATCATCTTGACTTATTATAATAAATTCGCTGCAAAGGTAATAAATTTTAGGGAAAAAAGTGCATAATATCAAAAAATAATTGTAATTTTGCCGAAAATTTGAGAGCGGATATATATTCCGAGGTCAAAATGAAGAAGATTTTACCAATATTTTTCGTCTCAACGGCGATTATTTTCTCGTGTACGGGAAACAAGGCGGGCTCTCAAAATGAGGTGCCTGCAGATTCTGACAGTATCAATGACACTGCCTCAGTGGATACTATGGAGATTCTTATCTCCGAGACTCCGATGCCCAAGGCGGCTGACGAGTTGTTTGATGACTTTTTCTTCAACTATGCAGCCAACCGAAAACTACAGTTGAAGAGAACGGCATGGCCTTTGCCGTCGATTAGCGGCGGGAAGACCACGGAAATATCCAAGAACGAATGGAAGACTGAGCATTTCTTTATGCATCAGGGTTATTATACTTTGATAGTTAACAATGAGCGGGATCTCAGGGCTGTCAAGGACACTGCCATCAACGAGGTGAGGGTAGAGAAGATTTATCTCTCAAAGCACTATGTAAAGCAGTTTGTGTTCAATCGCAACAAGGGATTGTGGATGCTTGATTCTATCGTATCCAAGTCCCTTGCCCATAGCATCAATGCTTCCTTCCTCAAATTCTATCATCGTTTTGCCACCGACACTGCCTTTCAATGTAGAAGTGTGAGCGAGATTGTACAGTTCTCGGGGCCTGATCCCGACGATGATTTCAGTACGATGGAGGGAGTGCTGACTCCAGAGACTTGGCCTGCCTTTGCCCCGGAGTTGCCTTCACAGACAATGTACAATGTGATTTATGGTCACCCCAAGCAGGGAGGCAACAACAAGATACTGGTATTCCGTGGTATCTCCAACGGATTGGAGATGGAACTGACGTTTAAGCGTAAGGGCGGAAAATGGTTGCTGACGAAATTAAGTGAGTAATTGATTATTATGCCGTCATGGGCATAACAGAACTTGTCCGTCATAGGCATAACGGATATCATCCGGCAATCGCTTGTTGATGTCATCGTGCTTGCCTATGTCGTGATTAGCATGGACGAGGTAGGTGTGCTTGGCACCCACACGTCGGGCAAAATTAACGGCATCGCCTACGAGTTGGTGGGAGTGATGTGGCTTATCCCATCTCAGTGCGTTTTCCACCAATATATCCACTCCCTTTATCAACTCCATCTCCTCGTCGGCTATTGTCTTCATATCGGTGATATAAGCCAAGTTGTTGATTTTATAACCCAAGATGGGTAGTTTGTCGTGCATCACTTGAAAGGGTGTGATGTCGAAATCCCCAATTTTCAGATGTTCATGGGGGTGTATGGTATGCAGATTTATAGATGGCACACCAGGGTATTTCTTTTCAGCAAAGCAGTAGGGCATTGTCTGCCGAAGACTATTTGCACTGATTTCATCGGCATAAATGTCTATATCCCCAAAACGGCAGTAGGGACGCAGGTCGTCGATACCGCCCACATGGTCGTAGTGGGAGTGGGTGATAAGGATGGCGTCGATCTTCCTAAACTCCTGTTGCAACATCTGCTGACGGAAATCTGGTCCGCAGTCTATGAGCAGACGGGTGTTTTCTGTTTCGAGAATAGCCGACGTGCGAAGTCTTTTGTCACGCGGGTCTGTGCTTGTGCAAACATCACAGAAACAACCTAATGTGGGAACTCCACAACTTGTTCCTGTACCGAGAAATGTCAATTTCATAATGCTTTCAATATTTATCTCAATAGACGATATTTACCTCATTATACGATATTAACCTCTGGGTTAATCTCAATTCCGAATTTGTTGAATACATCCTTGCGGATGGTATTGCATAAATCCACAATCTCCTTGCCAGTAGCTCCACCTCGGTTTACCAACACCAATGCTTGTTTGTCATGCACACCAGCCCTGCCTATGGTCTTGCCCTTCCATCCACAACGATCTATCATCCATCCTGCTGGGATTTTCTCGTGATTGTCGTCGATAGTGTAGTGGGGCATACCGGGATATTCGGTTGCAAGAGCCTCATATTTTGCCTTGTCAACTACCGGGTTCATAAAGAAACTACCTGCATTACCCTCTATCTTCGGGTCGGGGAGTTTAGTTTGTCGGATGTTGATGATAATCTGACGTAACATACTGGCATCAGGTGACTTAATATTAAGTCGTTGAATTTCTTCTCGAATATTTCCATAGTCGAGATGAGGTGTGAATTGAGTGGATAAGCGATATGTGACGGCAGTGACTACATATTGTCCCTTCCACTCACCCTTGAATCGGCTGTAGCGGTAGGCAAAGCCACATTCGCTATTGTTGAAAACATGCTTTTCGCCTGTGGCTATCTCTATCACTTCCACCTTATATATTATATCCTTAGCCTCCACTCCGTAAGCACCGATGTTCTGTACAGCACTCGCACCCACTGTTCCAGGAATCAGTGAGAGGTTTTCGCAACCGTATATGTGATTCTTCACGCAGAAATCCACGAAATCATCCCAAATCATTCCGCTGCCTACTTTAACAAAGACATCCTTGCTGCCGTCTGTCTCCTTGCTGTTGTCATCGGCAAACTCTATATGCGGTTCGGTCACTATGTTTGAGTGCAACACTGTTCCGGGGAAGTCTTTTGTGAGCAACAGATTACTGCCTCCGCCAAGAATCATCAGCGGTTGGTCGGTTTCGTTGAACGAGTTGAGAAAAATCCTCAGTTCATCGACAGTATCAAACTCACAAAAGCGTTTGCACTTGCCCTCAATACCGAATGTATTGTATTCGAGTAGTTGGAAATCCTTTATATCTCTCATAATACCAAGTTTATTAATGCCGATACGCACCATGCCACTCCAGTGGTGTAGCATGCCGCAAACAAAGCCCATTTCCACGACCCGCTCTCATTTTTGATGGCAACGATGGTGGCAATACATGGGAAATAAAGTAATACGAACACGAGATAGCAGAATGCGGTGAATGGAGAGATAGGATCCTGTCCGTCGGCATGAAGCACTCCCATTGTTGAGGCTACAATCTCCTTGGCTCCGACACCCGATACGAGACCCACGCTCAGTTTCCAGTCGAATCCCTGAGGACTGAACACCGGTTGGATGGTCTTGCCAATCATTCCTATGTAGCTCTGTTCGAGTTGCTGCTGGCGCGTCAGTTCATCGTTATGAGGGAAATAGCCAAGTGCCCAGATGATGATACTTGCCACGAGGATGACGCCACCCATCTTTTTGAGATACTGCTTTCCTTTCTCCCATGTGTGTCTTGCAATAGCCTTTGGTGTAGGCATGCGATAAGGAGGAAGTTCCATGACGAAAGGTGTGTCCTCGCCCCTTATAAGCCATTTGCTGAATATACGGCTCATCAGCACCGCAGTGACAATACCGAGCACATACAGACAGATGATGATGATACTCTGGTATTTCACATCGAAGCACATAGCCGTAATCATTATATATATAGGCAGTCGTGCAGAACAACTCATCATCGGTAGGATGAGCATTGTGATAAGTCGTGAGCGCTGACTCTCGATAGTGCGGGTGGCCATCACTGCGGGCACATTGCATCCGAATCCCATAATCAGTGGGATGAACGACTTGCCATGCAGTCCCATCTTGTGCATCAGTTTATCCATGATGAAAGCTGCCCTTGCCATATATCCCGAGTCCTCCATAAATGATATGAAGGTATAGAGGATGAGTATCTGGGGCAGGAATACCATCACCGCCCCGACACCGCTGATTATTCCATCTGCAATCATGTCCTTGAGCATTCCGTCGGGCATATAACTTGCCACAATCTCACCTAAGGCACCGAATCCGGCATCTATCCAATCCATTGGATATTGACCAATACTGAATGTTACTTGGAACATCAGGTAGAGCAATAGGATGAATATCGGAAAACCGGCATATCTGTTGGTTATCAATGCGTCGATGACATGCGTAGCCTGATAAGTGTCGTTTTTGTTGCCTATTTCGAATTCCGCCTCATGCAAGGCACCATGGATGATAGCATATTTGGCATCCATGATTGCCGTCTCGGGGTCTTCCTGCAACTCGTCAGTGATGCGTTTTGCCTCTTTTTCGCGTATGGCGATGATATTATTGCCATCGGGCAATTCCCTGATAACCTTCTCCGCCTCACTATCCTTTTCAAGTAATTTGATGGATAGATAACGCGTTGAGTATTTGTGTCTTAACGATGTTTCCTTCCTGAGTTCCTTTTGGATATTCTCGATAGCTTTCTCGATGACGGCACCATGGTTGAGGTGTATATGTCTGAACACACTGTTGTTGGGTTTGTTGCCATGAGCAAAGTCTTCACTGTGCTCCTCAATACCCTCGTCGTCATATTCCTTGTGCCAATCTTGTATCTGCTTAGCTACTTCAGGATTGATATTACCCTTTTTATCGATGAAATCGACACCTTCGTAAAGGTTGATGATGATATGGAAAAGGGTTTTCACTCCCTTGCCCGTCTTGAAGACGGTGGGCACCATCGGCACTCCGAGCAGTTGGCCGAGTTTCTTATAGTCGATGGAATCGCCTCTTTCCTCAAACTCGTCGTACATATTCAGTGCACAAATCATTCGAGGGTGCATGTCGATGAGTTGTGTGGTGAGGTAGAGGTTGCGCTCGAGATTGCTTGCATCGAGCACATTGAGGATGATATCGGGAGTCTTGTCGATAATCTGTCGTCTCACATACATCTCCTCGGGAGAATAAGCCGAAAGAGAGTATGTACCGGGCAAATCGACGATATTGAATTCATATCCTTCGAAAAAGGCTTGCCCCTCCTTGGCATCCACGGTGACACCCGAGTAGTTGCCTACGCGCTCATGAGCCCCCGAGACAAAGTTGAACAGCGATGTTTTTCCGCAATTGGGATTACCCACGAGGGCAACGTTAATGGAGCGTCGCTTTTTCATGGCCACGTTATGCAACCGTTGTTCAGTCATCTCATAGTCCTGACATACTTTTTCGCCAGCAGCCTGCAAGGATGTTTTGTCACCACTATCCATGGCTTTGGCCTCTTCAGCCTCCAAGGCCTTGGCCTCTTCGGTAGATACGATTTCGATCATATCGGCCTCTTTGTGTCGGAGCGACACTTCATAGCCCATAATCTTATATTTCACAGGGTCTTGCAGTGGGGCATTGAGCAACACCTCCACCACCTTTCCCTTGATGAATCCCATTTCAACGATACGTTTTCTGAATCCACCATGTCCGAGCACCTTTACGATAACTCCCTTTTCCCCTGTGCTTAGTTCAGATAATTTCATTCTTCAACATTGAAATCAAGTTCTTCCTTATCCGTCTTTTTGCTGATGACAATCCTACTGCCCATCTTCAAGTCGCCATTGATAATCAGTTCGCAGAGTCCGTCCTCGATATAGTTTTGGATGGCACGCTTCAGAGGTCGTGCACCAAATTGCACGTCGTAGCCCTTCTTCGCCACCATATCTTTGGCTTCATCAGTGATTTCAACATTGTATCCCAAACTCTCAATACGTGATAACAGTTCTTTGAGTTCTACATTAATAATCTGTCGTATTGCGTTGATATCCAATTGGTCGAATGTGATTATCTCATCTAGACGATTGAGGAATTCGGGTGAGAATTGCTTACTCAGAGCTTTCTGTATGATACTGCGAGCATATTCCTTGTCCTTGTCGTTGGTGGCAAGTCCGCTGCCATTACCAGCGGCAGTGAACCCCACACCACGGGCGAAGTCCTTCAACTGGCGTGTTCCGGCATTGCTAGTCATGATGATCACCGTATTACGGAAATCCACCGTTCTTCCATTACCATCGGTGAGGCGTCCGTCGTCAAATACCTGCAGCAACATGTTGAACACATTGCCGTGGGCTTTCTCGATTTCATCGAGCAAAACGACAGAGTAGGGATGACGTCTTACCTTTTCGGTCAACTGTCCGCCCTCGCCATATCCCACATATCCCGGAGGCGCACCAACAAGTCGTGAGACGGTGTGCTGTTCTGAGTATTCACTCATATCCACTCTTATGAGAGCATCCTTAGAGCCAAACATAAACTCAGCGAGTTTCTTGGCGAGGAATGTTTTTCCCACACCGGTAGGACCGAGGAACATGAACACTCCGATAGGATGATTCGGGTCTTTAAGTCCAACACGGTTGCGTTGTATAGCCTTCACCACCTTTTCGATGGCCTTGTCCTGTGCCACAACCGAGTCTTTGAGTTGGGAAGCCATACCCTTGAGTCGGATTTCTTCCTTTCCACCGAGTTTCTGCACAGGTATTCCTGTCATCATTGACACCACCTTCTCGATGTCTCTTTCGCCGATGACGGCCTTTTCGGTGTTGTCGCCCTTAGCCCATTTCTCGTTCATCTCCTTGAGTTCAGTCTCCAGATTGGTCTGCATATCGCGGAAAGCAGCAGCCAGTTCGTAGTTTTGGTTTTTCACCGCACTCTGTTTCTGACTCTTCACCTTCTTCAGTTCATCCTGCTTGTCGGTGATTTCCTTTGGCACATTGCAATTGCCGATACGGATGTGAGCTCCTGCCTCGTCCATGGCGTCGATAGCCTTGTCGGGGAATTGTCGGTCGGAGATATACCTGGCGGAGAGGTTGACGCATGCCAAGAGGGCATCATCGGTATATTTTACGTGATGATGCTGCTCGTATCTCTCGCGCAAGTTATTGAGAATCTGTATTGTCTGTTCCTTAGTAGTGGGTTCTACCATCACCTTTTGGAATCGGCGCTCCAGTGCTCCGTCCTTCTCGATGCTATTGCGGAACTCGTCGAGGGTGGTGGCACCAATACATTGTATTGCTCCACGGGCAAGGGCCGGTTTCATGATGTTTGCGGCATCCATTGTTCCCGGTGTACTTCCTGCACCCACCAGGGTGTGTATCTCGTCAATAAATATAATAATGTCGGGATTGTTTTCCAATTCCTTGAGCAGAGCCTTTAGTCGCTCCTCAAACTGACCACGATATTTTGTTCCCGCCACAATCGAAGTCATGTCGAGATTAACAATTCGCTTGTTGTAGAACAGTGGGGATGTCTGCTTGTTGACAATCCTTTGTGCCAATCCTTCAACGATGGCACTCTTGCCTACACCTGGTTCGCCGATAAGTACAGGGTTGTTTTTCTTTCTTCTGCCAAGAATCTCCATCACCCTTATTATCTCATCCTCTCGGCCGACAACAGGGTCGAGCGCACCCCTTGATGCGAGGTCGGTGAGGTCGATACCAAAGTTATCAATCACCGGAGTTCCACTATTCGACTTTTCAGTTTTGGTCTTGGAATTGCTGCCCATGGTATTTCCGTTGGCAGAAGTACCAAATACGTTACCGCCGGCATCAGCCATCTCCTCGTCATCCTCCTCGTCGTCATCAGGCAACCCGATGCCGTTGTTAGGCACACTATCCGGGTCAACAAGTCCAAGGAACCTGTTGTATGTCACATTATATTCCTCGAGCACCATCTTTGCCCCATTGTTGGCAAAGTCGTGAAGGATGGCGAGCATGAGATGCTCCACGTCAACCTCACTTTTGTGTTGCCTTCTTGCTTCGAGGACAGCCAATCTAAGAATATTGTTGGCACTCTCGTTGAGCGCGATATTCTCAGTGTTTGGCATTGCTCCCACATGATCCACCCTAAGTCTGTTGTCGAGAGCGTTCTTTATCTCCTTTGGGTCGCTGTGTAGTTTTTTTAATGCTTGTGTAACTGTTGTATTACCCTGACGTAATATACCGAGCAGAAGCGTCTCGGCTCCAACAGTGTCGTTGGCGAGTCGAGCCGCTTCCTCTCGGCTAAGCGCTAATATGCGCGAAACTTCATTTGTAAATTGACTATTCATCCTTACTGTTTAAATTACTTGAATATTTCGGCGAGTTTCTTCTGCAGATCCTCACCGCGCAGGTCGGAAGCAACAATTTTGCCCTCTCCGTCAATAAGGATGTTAGAGGGGATGCTGCTCACGCCATAAACCTCAGAAGCGGCACATTTCCATCCCTTGAGGTCGGATATGTTATGCCATTTCATTCCAATCTGCTCAATCGCCTTCTTCCATGCCTCTGCCTTCTGATCGAAGCTGACACCTACTACATCAAATCCCTTGTCGTGGTATTTCTCGTAGGCAGCCACCACATTGGGCATTTCTGCTCGACAAGGTCCGCACCACGATGCCCAGAAGTCAACAAGCACGTAATTGCCTTTGCCCACCCATTCGCTGAGCTTGCGTTCCTTACCTTCGGTATCGTTCATCACGAGGTCGGTGAACATTGCTCCGGGCATACGTTTCTTCAGTCCATCCATGAGTCTCTTGGCCTTTGCCACCATTGGATGGTTGAAGTAAGCCACGTCGGGATTGATGATCTCTGCCAGTTCGTTGTATGACAATTCATACATTAAATTCTGGATAAATGCCACTGGAGTGACATCCCCCTTATGAGCCTTGATATATTCTATAGAGGCCTTCATGTTCTTTTCCTCGATAGCATTTGCCTCTGCCATTATTTCCTTTATACGAGCGTCAGCCTCGGCAGTGTTCTGCTTACTGAGTTCGCGGTATTCCTTTATGAGGACAGCCATCCTGCCTTCATCGGCGGCATTAGCCTTAATCTGATTGCCCAGGGCAGAGTTCTCAGAAGAGCCGCTCACCGTATTCTCAACAAAGTTCATCTTTATCGGTTGTCCGTCATTGATAGCAACAAGCGAGTTGAACCCTCTGTTGATCTCATGACCCACATTCAGCAAGTCGTTCTTTTCAGCCTCACCGACAGCGTTGAAGCGTCCGTTGGCAACAGGCACCTTCTGACTTGAGTTTTTATCGTTGTTCACAATGACAACAACCTCCTTTATCGAGTCAGCAACAACACCACTAATCTCGAATTTCACTTTTTCGGCATTTGCGTTTATGGCCATAAGAGCCATAGCCGACATTATAACCAACTTTTTCATATCTTCTTACCTTTCTTTCACTAAGATTCTTATAATTTTTCTTCTTAAATTCCTAAATGTGGTGCAAAGTTACATATATTTATTTATATATTAAAATTGGCGGGAATAAAAAATGTTAAATCCTCAGTAACTATTCATAATCTACTATTTGATATTAATTTATGTTAATCTATTGATATTTATGGTATGATTTACTATAAAATACGTAACTTTGCAGAAAATATTGAAGTATTTACAATTAATATAATGATTATGATGAAGACAATATCAAGATTACTGGCAGCGTTGCTTGTATGTGCTATATCCACTAATGCCAATGCGCAGAAGCGTGACGTAGGCGTATGGTCGATTATCCCCAAGGTGGGAGTAAATCTCGCAAAATTGAAAGGAGACAAAATAGGATTGGTGGATTCAGATGACAAATTCATCGATTTCTCGTATAAGTTGGGATATGAGGGTGGAGCCGAAGTGGAGTATATGGTGCACGATAGGATAGGCGTGACGCTCGGTGCAATGTATGCCATGCAGAGCGAGAAGGCCAAGGACTTTCATGTGGCATCCAAGCACGACGGTTCAGATAACCTGTATGATTTCACCAAAGCTGAAGACATCAGGGTGAATATGGGCTTTCTGAATATTCCGCTGAAATGCAATGTCTATCTCACCGACAATATAGCCCTGAAGGCCGGTGTGCAGTTTGGATTCATGCTTTCGGCAAAACTAAAATACAATACAGTGTCTGGACTTTACGACAAGTTGAATCCTGGTAAGATAATCTATTATGATGCAGAAGGCAAACCAGCCGAAGAAGGAACTAAGGTGTATTTCTCAAATGATGTTGATAAGAAGGATGCATATAAACATTTTGACATTTCTATTCCTGTCGGCGTGTCCTATGAATATGAGAATGTAATCCTTGAGGCTCAATACCGTATCGGACTGAGTGACTTGAACAACATTCCACACGACTCCGACAAGTTTCGCAGCAGTGTATTCTCCTTTTCCGTGGGCTATCGCCTTCCACTATGATTAATTAAAACAAACGATACCGAAAATGACTAATCTTAAAAAAAAAACATCCTGATGTCCTTAGTGATATGGACATTTGCATGTATTGCCACTGCAGCTCCCAAGACTGAGGCGGCTAAGGTGCGCAGCATCATAGACAAAGTAAACAACAGTTGGCAGAGCCGCAACAAACCCGAGGCGACGCCATTCTGGCATGTGGCTGCCTATCACACAGGCAACATGGAGGCCTATCGACTGACGGGCAACAAGAAATACCTCGACTACTCGACGGCATGGGCAGAGCACAACAAATGGAAGGGTGCCACGAGCAACGATCGCAGCAAGTGGAAATACAACTATGGAGAGACACAAGAGCACGTGCTCTTCGGCGATTGGCAGATATGCTTTCAGACATATATCGACCTTTATAATATATTGCCCGATGAAAAACGCATACGCCGTGCACGTGAGGTGATGGAATATGAGATGAGTACCAGGGCGCACGACTACTGGTGGTGGGCTGACGGACTATATATGGTGATGCCGGTGATGACCAAATTGTATAAGGTGACAGGCAATGAGCGCTATCTCGATAAACTATATGAATATATCCTGTATAGCGACTCGATAATGCTCGATGCCGAAACAGGCTTATATTTCCGCGATGGCAAGTATGTATATCCCAAGCACAAAAGCACCAACGGCAAGAAGGACTTTTGGGCAAGAGGTGATGGATGGGTGCTTGCCGGACTAGCCAAGGTGCTGCAGGATCTGCCCGCAGGATATGCTCATCGCAACTTCTTTATTGAGAAATACCAGCGTATGGCTAAGAGTGTGGCATCCTGCCAACAGACAGAGGGATATTGGACACGCTCGATGCTCGATCCCGAGCATGCTCCGGGCCCCGAGACAAGTGGTACTGCCTTCTTTGCCTACGGACTGCAATGGGGCGTGAACAACGGCTATCTCTCTGAGTCTGAATATATGCCTGTCATTAATCGGGCTTGGAAATATCTCTCGGAGAAAGCATTGCAGAAAGACGGAAGGGTGGGGTATGTGCAACCTATCGGAGAACGCGCCATTCCCGGACAAGTGGTGAATGCCAATAGCGAGGCCGACTTCGGAGTGGGAGCCTTTCTGCTGGCAGCATGCGAGAGGGTGAGATACCTCGAATCGCATAGTCCTGCCTCGTCGTCAAGAACATCATCTATCTCCTCTCCGTCAAGCGCCCGAAATTATTGGTGTGACTTATTATATAATATGTCACAGCCAGTGTTGAGCAATATGGCAGAGGGAAATCTGCAGAAGAACATGCTGGTGGAGACAAGTCCTAATTGGGACGGACGCAATATCAAGGTGACATATATGGAATGTTTCGGCCGACTGATGGCTGGTCTTGCCCCGTGGCTCTCATTGCCCGACGACGATACCGATGAGGGAGCTATGAGAAAGCAACTGAGAACATGGGCGTTGAAGAGCTATCGCAATGCCGTTGACCCGGAGAGTGCCGACTATCTGCTGTGGAACGGCGAGGGTCAGGTGCTCGTTGACGCCGCATATATAGCAGAAAGTTTTATAAGGGCTTTCGATGCTCTTTGGACACCGCTCGACGATGTCACCAAGCAGCGTTATATCAATGAGTTCACCCACTTGCGCGGCATCGATCCTCCATATACCAACTGGCTTCTCTTCTCATCCATCATCGAGAGTTTTCTTGCCAAAGTGGGAGCACCCTACGACCAGTATCGCGTTAACTCAGCCATACGCAAGACCGAGGAGTGGTATGTAGGTGACGGATGGTATGCCGACGGACCGCAGTTTGCCTTCGACTACTACAGTAGCTACGTCTTCCATCCCATGTATCTTGAGACCCTCCAGAACATGATCGACTCCAAGCAATACACTCGCATCCACTACCGAAAATATCACAAGCGTGCCCTCAACCGCACACGCAAGTTCAGTCTGGTGCTCGAACGAATGATTTCGCCAGACGGCACATTCCCTGTCTTCGGACGTTCCATTCCCTATCGCCTTGCCACGATGCAGCCACTTGCCCTTATGGCATGGCATGACCAGTTGCCCGACGGTGTGACAAGAGCACAGGTGCGAGAGGCACTCACGGCAGTGATGCACCGCATGTTTGATGGTACAGAGAATTTTAATGAAAAAGGATTCCTGACGATAGGTTTCTGCGGTCGTCAGCCCAATGTAGCCGACTGGTACACAAATAACGGCAGTCTCTATATGACCTCCCTTGCATTCCTTCCCCTAGGTCTTCCAGCCACCCATCCTTTCTGGACAGATGCCCCTCAGCCATGGACTCAGGTGAAGGCGTGGGGCGGACAACCCTTCCCCAAGGATCATCACTGGGATGACGGACAGGGCACAAAAGACCTTTTCTGATTGTTTAATATCTATAAGTAATTTGACTTCTTTTTGTCATTACTCAACTTTAGCAAGTAAGGGGAGTTAAAGGATGGAGCGGAATACGGGACTCGAACCCGCGACCCTCGGCTTGGGAAGCCAATGCTCTACCAACTGAGCTAATTCCGCAATGCGAATGCAAAGGTAAGGTATTTGCGTGAAACATACAAATATCTTAAGTTAAATAGTATTAACTTGAATAAAATACTCCATGGAATTAATCAACACTTGATATATACGTCGCGCTTCGGGAACGGCATCTCAATGTCGTTGGCAAGGAGTGTGTTGTATATACATTCCTTGATGTCGCTCTCTACATATACCTGGCGCAATACATCTACCCAACAGAGCAACTTGATGTTGATACTGCTGTCGCCAAACTCGGTGAATACTGCCTTTACGGGTTTCTCGGGGTCGAGACCGGGATGACGAAGACCATTTACGGCTTGCTCTACCTTGCGGCAGGCATCATTGATGTCGCTGCCATAACCCACTCCGAAGATTATCACGGAGAGGGCAAAACCGTGGTTGCGGGTGAGATTCTTGTAGTTCTTGGTGAAGAGCTGACTGTTCTGGAATGCAATAACCGAACCGTCAGTGGCTTCGATAAGGGTGCTGGTATAGCTGATGGACGACACTTTTCCTCTTATGCCGTCACATTCGATGAGGTCGCCAACCTTGATACGGCCCGTCATCAATGATATACCATAGTAGATATTCTCAATGATGTCCTTGGAGGCAAATCCGATACCGGTGGACAATCCGCCTGTGACTACCATCAGCCATGCAAAACTGATGCCGAGGATGGAGAGGCTCATCAGGAACCATGCTCCCCATACTATCACCTGGAGCACATTCTTTGCCATCGTCATGCGACTCTCAACCGACGTGGGGTCTTGCAACTCGAAATGACGGCGAAGAAGCGAACGGGCGGTGTCGCAGACATAACGGAAGAAGAACCACAATGCCACTACTACGGCAACGCGGATGAGGGACAGCTTGAGATTGTCGAGATGCACGAAATCACGGGTGAACAGCGTCCAGCAGAGGTCGCTGAGGTTGAATACGTCGGCTGCCCAATAGATGCTTATCATCACTGAGATTACAGCCATAATGGGCAGTACGGCCTCCTTGACAAGATGGAATGCCCAGGTGGATGTAATCGGTTTGCTGTCAAAACGACGTATCTTGCCATAGAAGACGATATATCGGCTGAGGCATGCTATGGTGAGTATGCAGGTGAGCTGCATTATCCACCATATCAACATCTGAACGCTGAGCAATGTGAATCCTATCCACGAACTGACTACCGACGCTATGAATACCGCGAGCGACATATATGTATAGAACATGTCGGAGCGCGGGATGTTCTGGTTGTGCTTCCTCACGGCCAACCACTGCCATATCGAGCACAAGAGTAGGATGGGTGGGAAGATGAGGTTGACGAGTTCGTTGGGAATCAGTATAATACGGAAGGAGATGACTATAAAACCGATTGCCACAAGAGGACTGTATATCCTGTAGGCGCTCTTGATCTGACGGTCGTTGAGGCGCAGCAGAAGCGATATGAGAATCACTCCGAGCAGCCATGCATATTCCACTAGTAGGTCGCTTGCCATGATGAGGAAGTTCTGCTCGGTGGTGGCGCGGATGATGCCTACGATGATGGCAAAGGTGACTGTGGTTGTGGCCATGATGATGCATGTGCGCTTCTTGCGGAAGTCATTGGTTTGCACGCGCTTGGGCAGAAGGTATCGGAAAGCGACCACATTGAGCAGCGACGCTATGATGCCATAGAAGATGATGCTGACGAAGAGCGAGAGGATGATGCGGCTGTCCCACTGGGAATGGCGATGGTTGTTGGACGAGTATTTCTGGGAGATGGTCGTCTGTGTCTCGGATATTGCCGACGGCAGGCGTGAAATAATCTTCAGATAGTCGTCGCCTCCATTCTTGAAGATGCTTGTCTGTATGTCCTCGTATCTCTTGTTGGCATAGTCGTTGATGGTCTTCAGGCGTGTCTCGCACATCTCGTAGATTCGGATGTAATCGCGTGTGCTCTCGTAGTTGTCGCGCAGGGTGTTGCGTATGTCAGAGGCGAGGGTGAGGCAGACGTTTCGGTCGATTTTCGACTTGTCGCTGAGCACCATCACCGGCATGCGCTTAAGACTGGAGACAAGGCTGTCGTAGCGGGCGATGTCGAGTTCGGTCTTGTCGAGATAGGTCTTGAACGGCACCTGGAACTTCACGAAGTTCTGATACTGCTCGGTGGCCTCGTGGCAAGCGTAGGTAAGGTCGAAGACGTAGTCCTCCTTCTGGGAATAGAGCATAAGGGCGTTTTGGTTGCTTTTCTGCAACACCGAGAGAAGGCTCTTGCGCATTGTTTCGGCCTTCTGCTTGTTGGTCTCCATACGTTGCGACATCTCGCGATGGGTGTTGGTGAGTTCGGCACGCAGGATGGCAAGCGTGCGCTCAAGGTTTTTCTCCTTAAGTACGGCGTTGGCGCTCAATGAGCAAACGAGTGCCACAACTAATATAGCAAATATTCTTTTCATTGTATTTCTCTTGATGTGTATTTCGGAATTTGTGTGCAAAATTACGCTTTTTTTTGAAAATACGTGTAGTAAATTGGAAAAAAGTTGTACCTTTACACCCAAAAAACAATATACAGGTATGATTTTAATAGCAGATAGTGGCAGTACGAAGACCGACTGGGCTGTGGTTGAGGACGGAAGAATGGTGCAGTCAATGGCCACACAGGGCATCAATCCCTTTCATCAGGAAAGGGGAAATATAGAGACTGTGATCGAGGAGGAATTACTTCCGAAGATGGGTAATATCGACCCTGAAGGGATATTTTTCTATGGTAGCGGTTGCCGTGAGGACAAGGTTGAGATGATGTGCGATATCTTGGGGCGCGCATTTCCGCAGTGCGGCAAGATCGAGGCGCAAGGCGACTTGTTGGCTGCTGCAAGGGCGGTGTGCGGAGAGCATGAGGGCATAGCCTGCATCATGGGCACTGGTGCCAACTCATGCCTGTATGACGGCAATAGGGTGGTGGAGAACACTCCTCCATTGGGATATATCTTGGGTGATGAGGGCAGTGGAGCAGTGCTTGGCAAACTGTTTGTGAATGCCCTATTCAAGGGACAGTTGCCGGAGACACTCAAGGATGAATGGTTGAGGGAGAGCGGTCTGACTCTTAATATTATTATTAATAAGGTGTATCGCGAACCGCTCGCCAACCGTTTTCTTGCTTCCACCTCAAAGTTTATAAGGCAGCACTTGTCGGTAGAAGCTCTTGAAGAGATGGTTGTAGGCAACTTCCGCGAGCATTTCCGTCGCAATGTCAACAGATATGGACGCAAGGACTTGCCTGTGGGGGCGATAGGCAGTGTGGCGTATTACTACCGGGAGCAGTTGGAGAAGGCCGCCGCCGCCGAGGGATACACTCTTGGCAAGGTGATGCGCAGTCCGATGGACGGACTTGTTCGGTATCATTCTTAGTATTATTGAACACAGAGACACAGAGATACAGAGGAAAATAAAATAAGTTTTTTGAAGATACAGAGAGATTAAAACTCTGTGACTCTGTGTCTCTGTGTTCAAAGATTTATGTCTCTGTGTTCAATATACAAATCACTTTTTCTTGAATACGAGAGTGTCGGGCAGTTTCTGCCATTTTCCCTTGTTGGGCACCTTGATGTCGCTGCCTTCCCCTTGTTTTAGGGTAAGGAGCGAGTCGCCCTGCAAGGTGAGGGTGGCTTCGAGATCCTCGCTGCCATATTCGTTGATGAGCTCAATGGTGGCCTTTGTCTTGGATTTCACCTTGGAGCCGGTGATGAGCCAGCAGAACGAGTTGAGACGCTTGCCAAGATAGCCGGGTAGTTCGCCGTAGAGGTCTTGTCCCGGCACTTTCACATCCTGGTCATGGAGGTTGAGCACGAGATAAACATTATATTCTTTATTCTCGAAACGACCCTTGAAAGGCTTTTCGGGATTTTGGGCAAACATAGCCGAAAATACGAACAATATTAAAGTCGAGATAACCAATGTTTTTTTCATATATCTTTGAATTTTGATGCAAAGATAACAAACATAAATCAATATATCGCCATTTTTTTTATTTTTTTATTGCTTTTTTATTGCAAATAAGAAAATTTTAATTATCTTTGTGCCCGAATTGTAAATTAAGATAAAAATTTTATATAATGAAACCGGATTATGTATTCGAATCCAGTTGGGAAGTTTGCAACAAGGTAGGTGGAATTTACACTGTGCTTTCAACCCGAGCCAATACGCTGCAACAGGAAATGCAGGATAAGGTGTTCTTCATAGGTCCTGACGTTTGGCACGAAAATACTTGTCCTTATTTCAAGGAAGATGCAAAGTTACTGGCTGAATGGAAAAAAACAGCTACTGAAGAAGGTCTGAAGGTCAAAGTAGGACGATGGACCATCCCTGGCAATCCAATAGCTATTCTTGTGGATTTCCAGAAGTATTTTGAGAAGAAAAATGAGATATATGGCTGGCTCTGGGAAAACTACCAGGTTGACAGCCTGCATGCTTACGGCGACTACGATGAGGCTTCGATGTTCTCTTATGCAGCCGGTCTTGTAGTCGAGAGTTACTATAAATTTGCTTTAAGTAATAAGGATAAGGTCATCTATCACGCTAATGAGTGGATGACAGGTCTGGGTCTGCTCTACGTCAACAACAAGTTGCCGCAGGTGGGCACTATCTTTACTACCCATGCCACAAGTATCGGACGAAGCATAGCCGGCAATATGAAGCCTCTCTATGACTATCTTTTTGCATATAATGGCGACCAGATGGCGGGAGAGCTCAACATGCAGAGCAAGCACTCGATAGAGAAGCAGACGGCATTTCATTGTGACTGTTTTACTACCGTGAGCGAGATTACCGCGCGTGAGTGTGTGGAACTGCTCGACAAGAAGGTGGACGTGGTGCTGCCCAACGGTTTTGAAAACGGTTTTGTGCCTGCTAATGCCTCTACATTCACCCGCAAGCGCAAGGCTGCCCGCAAGCGCCTGCTTGATGTTGCCAATGCCCTGCTCGGCGAGAGTCTTGACGACGATACGCTGATAGTATCTACAAGCGGTAGATATGAATTCCGCAACAAGGGTGTGGATGTGTATATCGAGTCGATGAATAGACTGCTGAGAGACAAGGAGTTGAAGAAGAAAGTTCTTGCATTTATTGAAGTGCCGGGATGGGTGGGCGAACCGCGTCAGGACCTCAAGGAGCGTCTTGATTCCGGTAAGCAGTATGACACTCCGCTTGAGGTGCCGCAGGTTACTCACTGGCTCCATGAGATGACTCACGACAATGTGCTCAGCATGATGAAGTATTATGATATGCACAATCGCAAGAATGACAACGTGAAGGTGATCTTCCTGCCATGCTATCTCGATGGTAACGATGGTATCCTTAATATGTCATATTATGATATAGTATTAGGTAACGACCTCTGCATCTATCCTTCTTATTATGAGCCGTGGGGATATACCCCGCTTGAGGCAATCGCCTTTAAGGTGCCTTGTATCACTACCGACCTTGCAGGATTCGGTCAGTGGGTTAACTCGGAAGTGGGACATGCGGCAGAGATAAAGGATGGCGTGAAGGTTATTCACCGCACCGACTACAACTACTCTGAGGTGGCAGATGCCATCAAGGACACTGTTGCAGAGTTCTCGGCAATGACCAAGAAGCAAGTGAGCGATGCCCGTTCGGCTGCCGAAAAACTGTCAAAGAAGGCATTGTGGAGCGAGTTTATCAAGTATTATCACGAGGCATACGACATTGCTCTTCGCAAGGCAGAGGAGAGAAGTAAAAAATAGAGTAATCATCATAATAAATTTGAGAGTATATGAAAATTAAAGCTGATTATGTGAGTGCTCCACAGTGGAAGGAGCTTGTAGTTAAGTCAACACTTCCCGAGGAGCTTAAGTGTCTCGACGAGATAGCACACAACCTTTGGTGGGTATGGAATTTCGAGGCACGTGATTTGTTTAGAGATCTCGATCCAGAGCTCTACAGCGCCGTAAAGCACAACCCAGTGCTGCTGCTTGAGCGTCTGAGCTTTGATCGTAAGGAGGAGATTGTAAAGGATAAGGCTTTGATGAAGCGCATTCAGGGTGTTTACAAGTCTTTCCGTGAGTACATGGATGTTAAGCCCGACGCTTCTCGTCCTTCGGTAGCATACTTCTGCATGGAGTATGGTATCCATTCTGCATTGAAGATTTATTCTGGTGGTCTCGGTATGCTTGCCGGTGACTATGTGAAGGAGGCTTCTGACAGCAACGTTGACATGTGTGCCGTTGGTTTCCTCTATCGTTTCGGTTACTTCACCCAGACTCTGAGCATGGACGGACAGCAGATTGCCAAGTACGAGGCTCAGAACTTCAACTCTATCCCCGTAGAGCGTGTTTACGACAAGGACGGAAATCCTCTGGTTGTTGATGTTCCTTACACCAACTATCAGGTTCACGCTTCTGTATGGGTGGCTAACGTTGGTCGTGTGAAGCTTTATCTGCTCGACACCGACAACGACATGAACTCTGAGTTTGACAAGCCTATCACTCACTCACTCTATGGTGGTGACTGGGAGAACCGTCTGAAGCAGGAAATTCTGCTCGGTATCGGTGGTATGCTGCTGCTCAAGAAGCTCGGTATCAAGAAGGATGTATATCACTGCAACGAGGGTCACGCAGCTCTCTGCAACCTGCAGCGTCTGTGCGACTATATCGAGAGCGGACTGACATTCAATCAGGCTATGGAGCTCGTGCGCGCTTCTTCTCTTTATACTGTTCACACTCCTGTGCCCGCTGGTCACGACTACTTCGACGAGGGTCTCTTCGGAAAGTATATGGGTGGTTATCCTGCTAAGCTTGGCATTTCTTGGGATGAGTTCATTGGTATGGGTCGCACCAATCCCGAGGATCACACTGAGAAGTTCTGTATGTCAACATTCGCTTGCAACACTTGCCAGGAGGTTAACGGTGTGTCGAAGCTCCACGGATGGGTATCTCAGAAGATGTTCGCTCCTATCTGGAACGGCTACTATCCTGAGGAGAACCACGTGGGATATGTCACCAATGGTGTGCACTTCCCAACATGGGCAGCCACAGAGTGGAAGCAGCTCTACGGCAAGCACTTCGACAAGAACTTCATGTCTGACCAGAGCAACCAAAGCATCTGGGAGGCTATCTATAATGTAGAAGACGAGGAGATTTGGAAGACTCGTAAGGGTCTGAAGGAGAAGCTTGTGAAGTATATCCGCGACCAGTTCCGCGAGACATGGCTCAAGAACCAGGGTGATCCCTCACGCGTTGTATCTCTGCTTGAGAGCATCGACAGCAATGCACTTATCATCGGTTTCTGCCGCCGCTTCGCTACTTACAAGCGTGCTCACCTTCTCTTCACCGACTTGGAGCGTCTCTCTAAGATTGTCAACAATCCTGAGCGTCCTGTCAAGTTCCTCTTCGCCGGTAAGGCTCACCCTGCTGACGGTGCAGGTCAGGGACTTATCAAGAAGATCTACGAGATCAGCCAGCGTCCTGAGTTCCTTGGCAAGATTATCTTCCTTGAGGACTACGACTTCA
>OBLI01001111.1_pt1 | contig 27244 bp, 19 predicted proteins | sample 1519701 | NCBI WGS metagenome assembly OBLI01 (sample SAMEA3663005, study PRJEB22513) | pig gut metagenome | biome: pig gut; feature: pig-associated habitat; material: faeces | place: France | collected 2012 | reverse complement strand
ATTTTTCACTACCTTTGCACCTGATATTTGCGACGGACCCGTAGCTTAGCTGAATAGAGCGTCAGATTCCGGTTCTGAAGGTCGCGGGTTTGAATCCCGCCGGGTTCACGATAAAAGCCAGATACAAATCAATGTACCTGGCTTTTTCTTATTTATCTAATATACATCATTTCTTCATCATCTCACGCACTGCCCTTTCGAGTTGGCGGTCATATCCGTTGATGTAGTCCTCGGGCGTGTTATATACCTCTATATCAGGATTAAGGGTAGTGTTCTCGCCATATACTCCACGCATGTCACGACATCCCACTTGGGGGATTCCGAATACGAGAGAGCTATCCATCAGTCGCTCCCACCATACGGCAGTCATCGTTCCTGCAACAGGCGTACCGATGAGCTTGCCTATACCTAATTCCTTATATACCCAGGGGAATCCGTGTCCGTTGCTATAGTCATCCTCGCATATAAGCACGCAAGAGGGCTTTGTCCATTTGTTGTATGGGTCGCGACCGATATACTTGTCGCGCGGCACAAACTGCTGATACTCCTTGCCGGCAAGCAGTGTGCAGAGGTCGTCGTGGAGCCATCCTCCACCATTATGACGCTCGTCAACCACTACTGCATCACGATTGCGATTGCTCTCGCTAAGCAATTCCTCATACACCTTGCGGAAACTCTCACTATCCATGGCTTTTACGTGAACATAAGCGATGCGTCCGCCAGAGATGCTATCCACAAAAGCACGATTGCGGTCAACCCAACGCTTGTAAAGCAGTTCTTCGAGTTCACCCGAAGATATCGGTTTGATGATGATGTCCTCTTTCTTACCCTTCACACCGATGCGTACCGGTTTGCGGGCCTTACCGTCGAGCAAGGCATTATAGTCGTCGCCAGCCATAATCTTCACTCCGTCGATACTCTCGATAATGTCACCAGCCTTCACTCCTGTGTTCTTCACTGCAAATGGTCCACGCTTGATTACCTCCTTTATCTTGAGTCCGTCGCCATCCCATTTCTCATCGAAGAAAAGTCCGAGGGATGCAGTACGCATCGCACTTCCCGATGCATAGTATCTACAACCAGTGTGCGAGGCATTCAGTTCGCCAAGCATCTCACTGAGCATCTCGGCAAAGTCGAAGTTGTTGTTGATATATGGCAGGAATCGCTCGTAGGTCTTGCGCTTTGCCTCCCAATCCACTCCATGCAGATTGACATCATAGAACTTGTCCTTAACCTGTCGCCAGATGTGGTCGAAGAGATACTGGCGCTCCTCGTATGGCTTCATATTAAACCACGCCTCGAAGTCGATGTTCTTGGACGAACCATTGTCAAGATCAATCATCTTGATACCATTTCCGCATAGGAAGACGTTCTTGCCGTCCTTATCCATCTGCATACCGCCATAGCCTACGCCCTTGACGAGAATCTTTGTCTTGCCCTCGCGAAGGTCTTTCTCCCAAAGGTCGTTGCCAGCCTCAAATCGGGTGATATAGTAGAGCTTCTTGCCATCCTTGGAGAGAACGGCATCGCTAAGGCGCGATGAGTTGTTGGTGAGTCGCACGATGCGGTCGCGGCAGTTTTCTATGTCAAACTCAAGTGGTTTCACCTTCTCCACCTTCACCTCTTCGTCATCCTTTTTCTTCTTCTCGTCCTTTTCCTTTTTCTCTTCCTCCTTCTTCTTGTCCTTGTCGTTCTTGTCGGCAATCTCTGCCTCCTCCTTGGTCATGCGGAAATGATCGTAGGCATCGAGGTCGAGGAACATAAGATAAGCGTCATACTCAGCTCCCCACGAACCATGACTGCGATAACCGGCACGGTCGCTGGCAAAGAGTATAGCCTTGCCATCGAGCACCCATCTTCCGCCTGTATCTGTATATCCACTGTTCGACAGATTCACGGGAGCTTTCTTGCCCGATGCATCCACAAGTGCGATGTCATTGCTGTTCCATCCTCCACCGCCCATATAGCTCGACAGAAGCCATTTGCTGTCGGGACTCCATTCAAACCACAGGTCGCCATCACTATATGAATAATTGTTTTTGCCTTCGAGAACAGTAGTGATGTCCTTCGACTTCACGTCGATGACACGAAGGTCGCCACGATCCTCGAAGTAAGCCACCATCTTTCCGTCAGGACTATACTTGGGCATTTGCGAGGTTATGTTATTGTTGGTGAGTCTTTCCTCTGTGAGTTCAGTGGCATAGGCAAACGATTTCTCGTCCTTGTCCTTGATTGAGGTGGCATATATCTGCCATACCCCACCCCTCTCCGAGGCATACACCACACTACGTCCGTCGGGAGCGAAACAGATATCGCGCTCCTGCTCGGGAGTGTCGGTGAGTCGCTTTGTAGTGCGATATTCCACCGATGTGACATACACGTCGCCATGCATCACGAATGCCACTTCCTTGCCGCTTGGAGATACCGAAATCTCGGTGGCGCCCGAACTGTTTATCTGTCTCACGAGGTCGCGGTCGTTCTTGTCGGCCACAATCTGAATATTCACCTTCTGAGGCTGTCCTCCCGCTACAAGAGTATATATCTCACCGTCATATCCGAAGCACAACTTGTCATCCGAGGATGCAGAAAGGAAGCGCACAGGATTGCCGCTAAAGTTAGTGAGCTGACGGGCATTACCTCCCGCCACCTTATTTATATATATATTAAAAGTTCCGTCCTGCTCGCTGAGATAGTAATACGACTCCCCGTCGGCACTCCACACTGGATTGCGGTCCTCACCGGCAAAAGATGTCAGTTTGCGGAAGGCACCATCCTTATTAAGCCAGATGTCGCGGGCAATAGGTGAGGTGTGATGCTTGCGCCAAACATCCTCATATCCCTTCTTGTCGTGATATAGAATCTCTCCTCTACTGTTGATACTGATATCATCCATCTGCAATGTGGAGAACATTGTGGGACGATGGGCATCCAAATCCACCACATATTCCTGCACAAAACTGTCGGCAAAGATTATCGACTCTGCCGTGGGCATCAGTGATGACTGGAACACCACATGATTGTTGTCGCTCCATGTCATTGGTATCTCACCCGCACTGTTGGTAGTGAGACGTCGTGGTTCTCCACCCCTTGCGTCGATTACATACACATCGAAACCACCCTCGCGATTGCTCGCAAAGGCAATGCGCGAGCCGTCGGGACTCCACACTGGTTTGTAGTCGTATGCAGGATTAGTGGTCAACTGGCGAGCCTCGCCTCCGTTGGTATCAACGCAGAAAATGTCGCCCTTATAGGCGAATGCAATCTTTTTACCGTCTGGAGATATTGCCGGGTAGCGCATCCAGAGAGGGTTGTCCTGTGCTATAGCAGCAGTTGCCGCAAACAGCATTGCAGACAAAATGGTTTTTCTCATAGATTTATAATATTAAATTATTTATTGTTCGAGTAGCTGGGCAAGATGTTTTTCCTCACCCACAATCCAGATGATGTCACCCTTCTCAAACTTTCGGTCGGGAGACATTTGCGAGAGATTCTCCTCGCCCTCCTCAATGCCCACAACCATACAGTTGTAGCGGCTTCTTATGCCACTGTCGCGCAGGGTGACTCCCAACAACTGGCTACCTCCGGTCACTACCATCTGGCGCAGTTTCATTGTCTTCTCTTCTATGTCGGGGTCACTGCCATATATCTCAGAGCGAAGTGCCTCTGCCATTTTCGACAACTGACTGTCGGCACCAATCACTTGTAGTCGGTCGCCCGGGAACACGATGGTATTTCCATCGGGAATGTTCAGTCGTCGCTCGGCACGCAAGATACTGCTCACATGCACTCCAAAGCGTTGTCTCAACTCCAATTGTCGCAAAGTCAGTCCCGCCCACTTGGAGTCCATAGGAACGTCAATATCCGACATGTGCACGTTGCGGTCCAAGAGATGTCCCTCATATAACGGACGTTTTCTGCCCTGCACTTGTGCCTCGATATCGCGCGAACGCAGGTTTTGCACAAACATTCTCTCCAATCGGATACTACTGTGCTTCAAACTTCTCGACATAATCATCAACAACACTACCGCCACTGCAATGGCAATGATGAGAGCATTGGCAAAGCGGCTCAGATAGTTGCAAATATAGAACACAAAACTACTTGCAATGACAACCCTCACGATGATGGTGAAGATGAGCGGCAGATGATTGATGCGGCTTTCCGCCCAAAGAGCCTTAAACTCCTCACTATGATTTTTCTTCATCACCATGGCGCGGAGGAAGGGAGAAATCAGAAGCACTGTCAGTGCCCCGCAGATGAAGTTGGCAGTCCAGTGCCACCCTATAAGCAGATGTCGGATGAAGGGCAGGAACAACGACAACATAAGTGCCACCACCGTCACTGAAAGTATTGTATATATGACGGTATTTACAGTCATCTGCTTCAACAGGTTCTTCCAATTATTCATTGCGCCCTTACCCGAGGGATGGCTGAGTGTGATATGATTGAGCGTGGATATCCATGATGTGGGCAGTCGGCGCTCAAGCATATTATAGCATGGCTCAGAGGCACGAATCATATAGGGAGTGAGGAATGTGGTGATGACCGACACTGCCACTACCACTGGATAGAGAAACTTGCCGATCACTCCGAGCGAGAGTCCGAGACTGGCGATGATAAAGGCAAACTCACCTATCTGTGCCATCGAGAATCCGCAACGCATGGCAGTCTTCAACGTCTGACCACTGAGGAGATAGCCAAACGAACCGAAGAGCGATTGCCCCAAAAGAATGGCAAGCACTATGACAGCTATCGGAAGGGCATATTCCACGAGTATGGATGGTTCGACAAGCATACCCACCGACACGAAGAACACCGCACCAAAGAGATTCTTAACCGGTTCCACAACCTTGATTATCTTCTCAGCCTCAACAGTCTCTGCCAATATGCTTCCCATAACGAATGCACCAAATGCACTTGAGAATCCCACCTGGGTGGAGATTACCGCCATCAAGCAGCACAATCCGAGAGACACCACAAGAAGTGTTTCCTCACTTATCAGTTTGCGCACAGAGCGCAAGAACATCGGTATGAGCGATATTCCCACTACAAACCACAATATGAGGAAAAAGCCTATACGCAATACACTGCCTATCATCTCCTCACCGTCGGGACTATTGCCCTTAGCCACAGCCGACAGCATAACCATCATCACGATAGCCAGCACATCCTCCAATATCAGTACGCTCATCACAAGCGAGGCAAAGTGCTGCTGTCGCAATCCCATATCGTCGAAAGCCTTATATATAATAGTGGTGGAACTCATTGCCAGCATACCGGCAAGGAAGATACAATCCATCTGACTCCATCCGAAGGCATTGCCCACAGTGACGCCAATAAGCATCATACAGAATATGATGGTGAGCGAGGCAATCACAGGAGCCGCTCCCATCTTCAGTATCTTTTTGAATGAGAAATCAAGTCCGAGGGAGAAGAGTAGGAAGATGACACCAATGTCCGCCCATGTCTGTACATCGGCACGGTCAATCACCGACATTGTATATGGCATCTGTGGGCTCACGATAAATCCTGCCACTATATATCCAAGTACAAGTGGCTGTTTAAGTCGCTTAAACAGCAAGGTCACCGTTCCCGCCACAACGAGAATAAGTGCCAAATCCTTCACCAACTCAGGTAATTCTGCCATCTTCCCCTTAAATATTTCAATTTTTCAATATTTCAATTTTTCAATATTTTTAATACCACTGCACCGCATTGCTATAGCTGCTTCGCTTGTCGTATTTGAGTGCATCGGTGAGCGTGGCTGCATTACAGCGGAACGAGAAGTTATAGCTTGTGTAGGGCGCCAACACCAACTGGCACGACATATTGAAGCAATGGAGGTCGCGTCCCAACGATGCCGTTGTCATTGATATCTTCTTGTTCTCGAAGTCATATCCCGACGAGAAACTGATGTTCCATCCGTCGGACAGTCGTATGTTACCACTGCAGTTGAGTGTCTGTGTGAACTTATATGGATAGCGCATCTTGTCGTAGTTGAACTGTCCACCGGTATTCTCGCGCATCGACACGCCATATCCAAAACTGAGCGACCATGGAATACTGAATTTCATATATCCGTCCTCATCAGTCTCTGCCTTTCCCGCGTTTTCCTTGCGTGCGCCTCGCTGACCACGTTGCATGTCGTCGTCCTCGTTGGTCTCGCGGTTGAACTCGTCCTCCTCATCCTCCTCGTCGCGGGAGTTCTTGTCTTTCTTCTTATCCACCTTCTCGCCTCGCAACCACTTGAAGAAGTTGCTCACCTTGTTGTTGTCGAGCGTATAGGATATGTTTTGCGACATACCCTGGAATCGTCCAAACTTACCCATTCCCCATAAGGTCTTGGTATTTGAAAGAACCGGACGCCCGTTCTCGTCGAGCTCGTAGGCGTATGATGCAAACACGGCATTGAGGTTTAAGGTGTAGCTCTTCGACAGTTTCAGTCGCAGGCGCGTACTGAGGTCACTCAATGGTCGGATGTCAGTAGCGAAGTTATACGACATCGATGCTCCCAACTCGTCGATAAGACTAATCTTCTTCTCACCCGTTGAGTCGGCATCCGACTTTATCTTCATCTCAAAGTTATTTGAGATATCCACCGACACACTACCAGTCTTTCCTTTTCCCGGAACGCCATAGAGTCCATTAGAATAAGGAGAATATTCCACGAGCGACACATTTCCGTTGGCATCTGTCTTCTGGTATGTATCGTAGTATCCATATCTGCTGCTACTGAAGTCAGGAGCATAGTTGAAGCTCACCTGAGGAGTGAAGACGTGACGTATTGTCTTGATCTTGTCGCCAAAAAGTTTTCTCCATGGAGTGTAGAATACATACAGTTTTGTTGATGCACTCACACTCATACTCCAGTTGTAGATGTTATAGAATCCGTCGATAGTGTCCGTCACTTCCTTCTGCGCCTGCTCATCCCACGAGCGGTTGATTTTATTGGTGTACATACGGTCGGTGAAGTTAATCGACGGGTTGATGTTCAGATAGTTGAACAAGGTGAAGTTGCCACTTATAGGGATGCTGTGCTGCATACCGTTTCGCCAGTCGCGTGTGAGACTCGAGTGCATCAGTTTGTCCTCCTTAGTGTTGATTGAGTTGGACAACTGACCGGTATAGCTCATTGATATTTTCTCATACCATCTTTCCTTGCCCGCCATCTTCTTGCGCTTAAAGGGATAGAATCTGCTGATAGAGATGTTCAGGTCGGGCAAAGTCATCGAGATAGAGGAGTCGCGCATATTCTGACTGAGGTTCATTGTGGTGCTCAGTGTCATACCGATACTTGAGAACGTATTAGTCATCGAGACTGATGATGTACGCGTTGTCTGCGAATAGCTCTGTGGATTATACATCGACGTGAGGTTATTTCGCTCATAACTGCTTGTGGCGAAGTTCACACTTGCCGACAATGTGCGGAAGGGGTTTGCCTTGGCATCCTGACGATGGCTCCACTGAATCTTAAAACTGGTTTGCTTAGCATAGTCGGGCATGTTCTTCTCACCATTGATGGTATTCTGATAACTGGCGAAGAACGAACCGCTATACTTGTATCTCTTCTTATAGTTGCTTGCAGCCGATAGTCCCCACGACCCCTTGGTATATATTTCTCCCAGCACCTTAAGATCCATCTTGTCGCTGATGGCAAAATAGTATCCACCATCTCTCAGATAAAAACCTCGCTCCGTCTCATCTCCATAAGTAGGCATGATGAATCCGCTCGAATAACTTTTGCTGAACGGGAAGAATCCGTATGGGATGGCAAAAGGCAATGGCACGTCAGCCACTACGAGATAAGCCGGTCCGAATACCACCTTCTTACCAGGCGTCACCTTTGCTCTCGACAGGGCCAGATAGAAGTCGGGATGCGGGTCGTCGCAAGTGGTGTATTTTCCGTGTTGAAGGAAAATCTCTCCTGCCGAATTACGCTTCGACAATTCACTTGTTAGGAATCCGTCCTCCTGTTCGGTATATACATTGCTGATGAGTCCCTTTTTTGTCTTGAAGTTAAACGCCATTGAGTCGGTCTCGTATGTATCCTTTCCCATTACGAAGACAGGAGTACCAAATGCCACTCCCGTGGAGTCCTTACCGCCTCGGGCATGCACCAGACTGCTGTCGAGACACATGTATATCTCCTCGCTCTTGAGGTCCATATCCTCATATTTCACATTGGCGTCGCCATATAGGTAGGCCATTCCCGACCCACCCTCGTAGATAAGGGAGTCGTTGGCAACATAATGCACAGGAGCGTCTATTCCGTTCTTCTTACGGCGGTTGGCACTGTCAAGGGCTATCGAGTCATCGATGGCCTTGTTGTATTTGTATATAGCAAGCTGAAGGGAGTCCATATGTGTAGTGTCGGGCTCCAGCGTCTTGTTTCTCTTCTGCAAAGCTTTAGCTTTCTCACTGTTCTTGACGGTAGTGTCCAGCGGCACAGAGTCGGCTGTCAGAGTATCGGCAGCACGCACTTTTTTGTCCTTGGGATAGGACAAAGTGCCTATGGACGCCCACACAAAAATGAAGGCGAACAGCATCAGTAATATGAACGTTATTTTCTTCACGGCTGCAAAATTACTGATAATTCGGCTAATATCGTTATGCTTTCAGTTTTTTAACACTCATTCTCGAACATTTTTGACCATTTCAAGAACTTTTCCACCCCTTCTTCGCCATATTTACTCAAACTTTGTGCCGTTTGCTCCACTGTTCTTACTCTTTCGGGATGTGATTTTGAGTAGAATTTGTCGGCATAGCATATCACTTGCTCTTCCAATGTCTCGGGTTCATATCCAGGCAGTCCTGTTCCGGTATGACGCTCGCACACTCGTGCCAAGTCATCATGTCCCTCTTTTCTCAGTATTTCCCCACCTATCTTGCCATGCTCGATATATGGTCGATTGCCATGGCAATATATTCCCGGGGCATCGGTCATGAATATACCTATGTCATGCAGCAAAGCCCCATCCTCGACAAATTGTCTGTCGAGGTGGAGCTCCGGATGTGCATCCACTATCCTCAAGGCTCTGTCTGCCACGTCGCGGCTGTGCTTTATCAGCAATTTGCGCAACTTGGTTTCCTCTTCATTCTTTTTCCCCTCGGGATAGTATTTATCAAATAATTCTTTTACGTATTTTTTCAAATCCTAATTCTTCTATTTACAAGATAAAAACACAGAGACACAGAGTCACGGAGTCTTTTTCTCTCTGTATCTTCATATAAACTTAATATTATTCTCTGTGCCTCTGTGTCTCTGTGTTCATAAACTCAACGAACTTTCTCCCTCTCAATCCATGCAATCGTATCGCCACGCCTGATTGGTTTGCCCTGCTTGGCCACGATCTCCACAACCTTTCCACCGAGGGCTGCTGGCACGGGGATAATCTCTCCCCACTTTGCCTGAATATGACAGAAGGTTTCGCCCTCCTTGTATTCCTTGCCGATGAAGGGTTCGAGAGTACGAGCACACTCTCCTGCACCAGTAAACTGCCAGTAGAGATATCCTGCCTCGGGAGCGATAATTGGGTCGGCCTTGGCATGCTTGAATGCTGCAAGCTGTTCGGGAGTGAGCTGTGCACCAAGTTTTCCGTCCTTCGCCTTCTGCAGGTCGGCAAGGAAATTCTTCTTTGCCTGTCCGTTCTTGTAGTTGCGATACTGCTCAGGGTGCATGGCCAATTCAAAGAGTTCCTCGTCATCCTTACCGCAGTCCCAACCATTGTCAGCCATTTCCTTGCGGAATCCGTCGAGCGCATTGGGAATGAGCGTATGCGGGTCGTCGTTGGTAAACTCTCGTTTCTGCTTCTTTGCCAGTTCGATGAGTTCGGGAGCAATCTCTCCAGGCACATTACCGCTCTTTCCGAGGATCATTCCCCACATCGAGTCGTCCATCATCACAAATCGTCCCTTACCCTGCTCGATAGTCAGCAGGTTCATAAGTGCAATATTCTTGACATACTGCGAGAATGGAGTAACGAGTGGTGGATAACCCACGCGAGGCCATACGTATGCCACCTCGTCGAATAGTTTCACGAGCATATCGTCTATCGACAACTCAGCCTCTCCCTTAGCCTTGCGCTGTTTGTTGATGATACTGTGAATGCCACCGAGGTCGGACATCATCGAGCCCATCATACCTCCTGGCAATCCGCATCCTAAGAGCAGAGACGACATGTGCTTGTTGGCAGGATTGATGAAATATCCCAACCAATCGTCGATAAATTCCTGTGTGAGAGAGCGGGCATGCATATATGCACTCATATTGATGTCGGGCACGTCGAATCCCTCGTTCTTAAGCATACTCTGCACCGAGATGATGTCGGGATGCACCTTACCCCAGCTCAGCGGTTCGATGGCAGTGTCGATGATGTCGGCACCATTGTTGCACACCTCCAGTATGGAAGCCATCGAGAGTCCCGGTCCTGAATGTCCATGATATTGTATGATAACGTCGGGATGCTTCTCCTTGATTCTCTTGGTGAGCGCTCCCAGCATTGCCGGCTGACCTATTCCCGCCATGTCCTTAAGACAGATTTCAGGAGCACCGGCAGCAATGAGTTTGTCGGCAATCTCACTGTAATAGTCAACAGTGTGTATTGGCGAAGATGTGATACATAAGGTAGCCTGTGGAGTCATTCCTGCCTCGGCAGCCCACTTGATAGAGGGGATGATGTTTCTCACATCGTTCAGGCCGCAGAAGATACGCGGAATATCCACTCCCTGTGCATGCTTCACCTTATACATAAGCTGTCTGACATCGTCGGGCACTGGATACATTCTCAGCGCATTCAAACCGCGGTCGAGCATGTGGGTCTTGATGCCGGCCTCGTTAAAAGGCTTGCAGAAGGCTCTAACAGCATCGTTGGGGTTCTCACCGGCGAGCAGGTTGACCTGTTCAAATGCACCTCCATTGGTTTCTACTCGCGCAAAGCATCCCATCTCAATGATGACAGGCGCTATGCGCTCCAACTGGTCCTTACGTGGCTGGAATTTGCCAGAGGACTGCCACATATCTCGATAAACGAGACTAAACTGAATTTTCTTTTTCATACTTTAATCTCCTATAGTAAATCGCTGCAAAGGTATGCAATTTATTACATTCCACCAAACAATTTTCTGTTTTTATTTGGTAATTAAAGCAAAAAAGTTTAACTTTGCGCCCGAAATCACTTAATAAGATGAAGAATACATTATTTATATCTGTATTTACTGCCACAATTATTACAGCTATTACGGCATGTGGTGGCAATAGTGGCAAAGCCAAGAGCGATGAGATACCCACCGACTCTATGGCATATAGCATTGTGAAGAAAGCCAAGGGCGACTCCACGCTCTACGGACTGGCTTGTGACGGATGTACCGACTCGGTGGTGGTGTTCCTGCCCTATGAGGGTGGCGACCCTGTGACCTATGAGATTATCAATGCACTGAGAATGGGCAAGGTATTTGGCCGACCGAAGATTGGCGACCGCCTCGCCCTGATGATCAATCCTGCCGACAAGGATGAGGCCACACTTGTCATCAACCTCGACGACCTGCAAGGCTCGTGGTGCAACACCTTCATGCCAAAATTTCGCGACCTTGACAAGATGCCCCCACGACTGCAGCGTCGCATTATGACCGACATGCCCGATTCTGTCCGTCAGAAATTGCTTGTCCCGAAGGAATTCGGATTTGAAATAAAGGGTTCAAACACTGTCTCTCCAATTGGTTTACGACAGATGGCACAGACCACCGATGAGATGAGTCCTGTGGAATATCCCCAGCAGAAGCGCTATAGCGAATGGCGCATCTACAATGGTCACTTGCTTCTTGAAACGAAAAAGCACGGTATCGACACTGCCGACATCGTGCTTCTCCGCCCCGACACCCTCGTCCTCAGATTCAAGGACAAGGAGCAGGGATATTATAGGAAGAATTAGAACGGACGTCCGAATCCTCCACCCATAGGCATGCGGTTACCTCCGCGGTTGCCACCACGATTGCCTCCCATACCAGGGCCTCCAGGTCCACCTTGCATTCCGCCTCTTGCTGCCTTGCCTCCGAAGGCATTGAAACGATAGGTCACGCGGAGCATACCATAGCTGTTGATACTGTTGTATTCCACATCACTACGCATCATGGCTGAGATAGTGCGGCTGATGGTGCTCTGCTGCTGCAGGATGTCATACCATTGCAAGCTAACTGTGAGCGGACTGCCCTTGAGGAAGCTCTGCGACAACTGGGCGTTCCACACAAACTCATTGGTGTTCATCGACGCATCGCTATAGCCTCGCCTACTGTTCATGCCGAGGTTGGTGGCAAGTATCATGCCCCAGGGCAATGTCACGTTGATGTTCGAACCATACGAGAAATCCCATGTGTCCATATTGTTCATCGGCTGCATCTCGTTGCGAGTGTGCTGGAAGTTGAGCGTACCAGTAAGCTCAAACTCCAACCAACTGTTGCGGTAGCCTGCGGTAAGGGTTTCGCGGATGCCCGTTGTATTCACCGTGTTCTTGTCGGCCACCTCCTTGTTGTCGAGATTTAGGAATCCCACTCGATGACTGTAGTTGAAGTCGGTGAATGTATTGGTATAGAATCGTCCGAGAGTGTCGAGGGCAGTATTAAACATGAATCCTGCCGACGTACTCCAATTGCCGTTGATGTTCTGCGGTTGTGTTGTGCGTCCACCGGTCACTGGGTCGTAAGTAACCATCGAACTGATTGAGTTCCTTGTGTTCTGATATGACAAGTGGAGCATCACCGCACGCTGGTATTTTTGTATATAGTTGTTATAGAACAATCTAAGAGAGTTGGTGAACGAGGGTTTCAGTCCTGGATTACCCTTAGTGATGTTCAGCGGGTCGCTGTCGTCGGTGATTGCAAGCAGGTCGGTCATACTTGGCTGTGAGGTCGTTCCACGGTAGTTGAAGCGCAACTGACTCACCTTTGAGATCTTCCAACGGAAGTCGGCCGTAGGAGTGATGTTGGTGACGTGGCGCACTGTATCTACATATACGCCCTGGTAATCCTGAATGAAATTGGTCTGTTGTGGCTGCACCTTCACTCCCACGTTGAAGTTGTATTCCTTGCGTATCACTCTCAGCATCACGTCGATGTCGTGTATATAGTTCTTATATTCAGAATATCGGCTCAGGTCGCTGTCGAGATAGTCGTCAAATGGTCGTCCGAGATTGCCAAGTCGGTTGAGATAGCTGTCCCATGAGCGATAGTCGGGAGTGAGTCCTTCAAAGAAGTTCTCGCCCAGGTTACTGAAGTCGTATGTCGATCGGTCGCTCTTGGTGCGGTTATAACTAAACTGGTAGCTGAACTGCAGATAAGTGGCCTTCATGATTGGCTCGCTATATGTTATCTTAGCCGAGTAGCTGTATGTCTTTGATGGAGTGAGATTCCATCTGTTTGTCTGATATGTAGAGTCCTGTCCCAATGCGTTCATCACTTGATATAGATGCACGTTATTAATCGACAAGTTCTTGTTCTGCGAGTCGCTATAGTTGGCATTGAGTTGCAGTGTAAGGTTTCGTCCGTTGCTGTTGAGCTTGCGGTTGATTTGCAGCATACCCCCTGCCCTCTTCGAGTCGGAATATGTGATACCATTGTTTCTGTTATGGTTCACCATCACCGAGTCGGCAGCTTCGAGAATCTTCAGACCTTCGTCCGACAGTGGGTCGTCGGTATATAGATATGGATCATATCTGAATGTTGCCGACTCCGACATCGACAGTCCGTCGTTCTTTGTTATTGAGAATGTCGGGCGGAAGAGGATGTTGGTCATAGTGTCGGGAGTCCACTCTATACGCATGTTGGCGTTCCAAGAGTCGCTACGTGAGAAACGCTGGCTGATTGAATTGGAGAACGAACCCTTCTGGCTCACGAAGTTCTCCGTGGCACTGCGCGAGTACACATCGCCATCGCTATGATTCCATCTCACACTACCGTTCAACTTCAACTTATCCTTGATTTCATAGTTCATGTTCAGACCCACCATCTTCGAGGCGTTCAGTCCGTTGCGTGCACCACCAAATCGTCCACCGCCTCCACCACCGGGGAATCCCATGTCGTTGGTGTTGTTGGCATTGAAGAATCCCATCACTTGCATCTTGTCGTTGAACGTGGCACCCATGGCGCGTGCGGAGTATCTGTCTTCAGTACCCACTCCGGCATCAATATTAGAGAACGTCCCCTTGTTCATTCCCTTCTTGATACCGAAGTCGAGCACTGTCTGCTCCTCGCCATCGTCAATACCCGACACCCTTGCGAGGTCGCTCTTTTCATCGTAAGCCTTCACCCTTTCAATCACGGATGTAGGCAGGTTTTTCATAGCAGTTTTGGTATCTCCTGTCATAAACTCCTTACCATCGACAAGTATTTTCTTCACCTCCTTGCCGTTGATGGTAATCTTGCCGTCGTCACTCACCTGGGCACCGGGGAGCCTCTTCACCAGCTCTTCCACCACCGAGCCCTCGGGAGTGCGATATGCAGCGGCATTATATACAAATGTATCTTCCTTCAGTGTCACCTTTGCGGCATTGGCAGTCACAGTGGCACCTTCGAGCATGATGGCATCAGTCTTCATCGACACCTTTCCGAGGGCGACGTTCTTTCCGCTCACGGTGATGTCCTTTGAGTAGTTTTTAAATCCTACGCACGAGATTTTCAAAATAAACTTCCCGTCGTTGGGGGCTGCAAGTCGGAAATTTCCGTCATAGTCAGTCACTACACCTCTCACCAAGGTGCTGTCGCGTTTCAACAGTTTCACTGTTGCAGAAGGTAGTGGCTCTCCGCTATCGGCCTCCACAGCCTTTCCTGTGATTGTTCCCTGTGCCTTCACCATCAAGGCGAATGTAGCGAGAACCAATGTCATCAATGCTTTCTTCATAAATAGTTAATATAAAAAAAATTAATCGTCCAAATTATCATTGTCTGACATTTGGACGATTAACTTCTATAAAGGTTTAATCTACACTTAATTTTTTTATGAATGAGGAATTAGGAATGAGGAATGAGGAATGAAATGCCCATGCGTAAATAATTCCTAATCCCTAATTCCTAATTCCTAATCCCTAATTCCTAATTCCTAATCCCTAATCCCTAATTCCTAATTCCTAATTCCTAATCAGTCTCTCCTGTCTCCGAATATTCGCAGCAGATAGATGAAGAGGTTGATGAAGTCGAGATAGAGCGTCAGTGCACCGAGAAGGGCGAGTTTCTGCGACGACTCACCGGCATCAGGAGCCTGCATGAGCATATTCTTGATCTTCTGGGAATCATAGGCAGTGAGACCAACGAAAATCAACACACCCACATAACTGCAAATCATTGTCAATGTGCTGCTGCCGATGAACATGTTCACGATAGTGGCAATCACCAGTCCTATGAGCGCCATAAACAATAGTTTGCCCACCGATGTGAGGTCGGTCTTGGTGGTATATCCTATCAATGCCATCACCGCAAATGTGGCGGCAGTGATAAAGAATACACTCGCTATCGACGCAGCAGTATAAATCATGAATATCGACGAGAGCATTGCTCCGTTGATCACCGAGTAAGCCACAAACATCAATGTGGCAGTGGCAAGCGACAATCGGTTGATGGCAGCACTGATACCAATTACCAATGCAAACTCAGCAATCACCAATCCCCACATCAATGCCGAATTAGAATATAATGCCATCATGATGCCAGGACTTGTAGCCACACCGTATGCAGTGAGCCCAGTGAGCACCAATGCAAGTGTCATCCATGTATATACCTTGCGCATCAATACCGGAAATGCAGCCTGCATCTCCAAATCGCGGTTCTGTGAAACCGCTCCATAATGAAAGTCATTGTAGTTCATAATCTTCCTTTTTTTATTTAAATTCGGGGACAAAGTTACACTATTTTCCTCAAATAATCCACATTTTGCATTATATTTTAATAACTTTAATGATTCAAAGGCAAAAATCTTTTGTCATTTCATCATTTTTGAGTAATTTAGCCGCGTTTTTCAGAATAATTAGTATGACTGAGGTAAAAATTTCTATAAGACAGGCACGCCCCAACGAGGCTGAACGAATAGCCGAATTCATCATTATGGCTATGACCGAGGAATGTTGCCTCCATTTCTGCGGGCCACATCACGACATCAATGATTTCCGTAGTGTGATGACATCGCTCGTTGCCCGCGACGACACCCAATACAGTTATCTCAACACTCTCGTGGCTGATGACGGTGGCTCGGTCATTGGCATATGTGTCAGCTACGATGGTGCCCTACTCCACCAGTTGCGCCAGCCCTTCATCGACGCTGCCCTGAAGGAATGGAACATGGATCACAGCTCCATCCCCGACGAGACGCAAGCCGGCGAACTCTATCTCGACTCTCTTGCGGTCGATGCCGCCTATCGTGGGCGAGGCATTGCCAAACTCCTGCTTCAGGCCTCTATTCAAAAGAGCAAGCGGATGAATCTGCCTTCCACTGGTCTTCTTGTGGATGTGGGCAATCCCCGGGCGGAGGCATTATATAATAAGGTGGGATTCAAATGTGCCGGAACCAATTCGTGGGGAGGGCATGAGATGAGACATCTTGTATTTAAAAATTGAAAGATTGAAAAATTGAAAGATTGAAAATTGAAAAATTAAAATATTAAAATATTAGGATATGAAAGTTGGACTGTTTATCCCTTGCTACGTCAACGCCATCTATCCAGAGGTGGGCGTGGCAACCTACAAACTGTTGAAGCACCTGGGAGTGGATGTGGAATATCCCCTCAACCAGACATGCTGCGGACAACCGATGGCCAATGCGGGATTCGAACGAATGGCAAAGACCGAGGCTGAACACCTCGACAAACTCTTTGCTCCCTTCGATTACGTCGTTGCCCCGTCAGCCAGTTGTGCGGCATTCGTGAAAATCAACTATCCCCGTCTGCTCCATGGCGAGCATGAATGTATGACCTCCAAGAAGATTATGGATGTTGTAGAGTTTATCCACGATGTTGTCCGGCCAAAGTCACTTCCGGGCAAGTTCCCCCATGTGGTGAGTGTTCACAACTCCTGCCACGGAGTGCGCGAATTGGGTCTGTCGTCTCCCAGCGAGCGCCATCAGCCCCAGTTCTCCAAGATAAAGGATCTCCTCGCCTTGGTTGACGGCATTACCGTCAAGGAACCCGAGCGCGTTGACGAGTGCTGTGGATTCGGCGGAATGTTCTCCGTAGAGGAACCCGATGTCTCGGTACAGATGGGTACCGACAAGATAGAGCGCCACATGGCCACCGGAGCCGAGTATATCACCGGTCCCGACTCGTCGTGCCTCATGCACATGCAGGGCATAGCCAAGCGCACTGGCAAACCCATTAAGTTTATTCACGTAGTACAGATTCTTTCAGCAGGACTTTAACATTATGAGCACACTACATAGCAAAGCCGCCGAGGCATTCCTAAAGAATGCCGACAAGGCGAAATGGCACGACGCCACCTTCTGGTCGGTGAGAGCCAAGAGAGACAATATGGCGATGGGAGTGGAAGAATGGGAGCAGCTCCGCGAAAAGGCCGACCTCATCAAGCGCCACACCATCACCCACATGGACAAATATCTCGAGATGTTTGCCGACAATGCCACCCGCAATGGTGTCATCGTGCATTGGGCGAAGGACGCGCGCGAATTCAACGAGATTGTTCTCGACATCCTTCAGAAGCATGACGTAAAGAAGATGGTGAAGAGCAAGTCGATGCTCACCGAGGAGTGCGAGATGAACCCCTTCCTCGAGAAGCATGGCATAGAGGTGGTGGAGACCGACCTCGGCGAGCGCATCATCCAGCTGATGCACTCCAAACCGAGCCATATCGTCATGCCCGCCATTCATATCACCCAGGAAGAGGTGGGTCAGCTCTTCGAGAAGGAGTTGGGAAGCGAGAAGGGCAACTACGACCCCACCTACCTCACCTATCAGGCGCGCCTCAGCCTGCGCAATGAGTTTATCACCGCAGATGCCGGTATGACGGGAGCCAATTTCGGAGTGGCATCCACGGGCGACATTGTCGTATGCACCAACGAGGGCAATGCCGACATGTCAACATCCATGCCCAAGCTGCATATTGCCGCCATCGGTCTTGAGAAGGTCATCCCCGATTACGACTCGCTCGCAGTGTTCCAGCGTCTGCTCTGCCGCAGTGCCACCGGTCAGCCCACAACCACCTATACATCCCATTTCCGCAAGGCGCGTCCGGGTGCCGAGATGCACATCATCCTCGTGGATAACGGCCGTAGCGACATCATCGCCTCCAAGGACCACTGGCAGACCTTGAAGTGCATCCGTTGCGGTTCGTGCATGAACACATGTCCGGTATATCGTCGCACAGGCGGTTACTCCTACACATATTTCATCCCTGGTCCTATTGGTATCAACCTCGGAATGATGCGCGACCGCTACACCTATCACGACAACGTGAGCGCATGCTCGCTCTGCTGCTCTTGCGACAACGTGTGTCCTGCCAAGGTCAACCTCTCCGAGCAGATTTATCTGTGGCGCCAGGAACTTGAGAAACTTGGCAAGGCCAATCAGATGAAGAAGATGATGAGCCAGGGAATGAAGTTTATCTTCGACCGCCCTGCCCTCTTCTCCACAGCCCTCAAGTTTGCGCCCATCGTTAACGCCCTCCCGCGCTTCGTCAAGTACAACGGTCTCAACGCATGGGGCAAGGGTCGCGAACTGCCCGAATTTGCCAAGCAGTCATTCGAGAGTATGTGGAAAAACGGAAAAATTTAGACCACAGATGGTTTTTTATAGACCACAGATGGTTTTTTATAGACCACAGATTAGCACAGATTGGCACAGATTAAGAGCCAAAGGCTCTGATTAGGATGATTATTGATTAATGATGATAATAATCTGTGATAATCACAATATCTTTAGATATTTAAAAAATCTGTGTTAATCTGTGATAATCTGTGGACAAAAAAAAGAAAACAGTGATAATCTGTGGACAAAAAAACATCTGTGAATAAAAACAAAGAAAATTATGAACAAGGAAGAATTATTATCAAAGATACGAGGCAACATACGCGAGACGTATGACATGCCCTCACTCGACGACATCAAGGCCACAAAATATCCCGACAGCCTCAAGCAGTTCGTCAGCATGAGCGAGACTGTAGGAGGCAAGGTGGTGGAAACCAAACCCGGCGACGACCTCAACACCATCATCCGCCAACTATATCCCGAGGCAAAGGTCATCTCCTCCAATCTTCCCGAGATAACCATCGCCAACCGCAATCCCGACACTGTGGAGGAAGCCAAGGACCTCAACGGCACCGACGTGGGCGTAATCCGAGGAGTATTGGGAGTGGCAGAGAACGGATGCATCTGGATTCCCCAGACAATGAAGGAGAAAGCCGTGTGCTTTATCTCTGAATACCTCGTCATCATCCTCGACCACACCAAGATTGTTGACAACATGCACGAGGCCTACCGACTCATCGAGATGAACGACTATGGCTACGGCACATTCATCAGCGGTCCATCCAAGACGGCCGACATCGCACAGGCTCTCGTCATGGGTGCACAGGCAGCCCGCGGAGTAACCGTGATATTGGTATAAATATTCCTAAAGGTAGAATAAATTATTCAAAAACACCTCGAAACTTTCAATTTATTGACAAAAAAGTCGATAGATTGAAAGTTTTTTTGTAACTTTGCCACCGAATTTTAGTATATCAGATAAAAATTAGTATATCAGATAAAAAAATGAGGATAAAACATTTACTATTATTCGGCATGGCAGCACTGTCGCTCTCATCCTGTTTCAAGGACGAAGCCCCCAATGCCGAATGTGACATCACCAAGGCTTGGGTGCATACAGACAACCCAAACGAGCTTTTCTATCAACTATCCGACACCGCCATCAACGTGATGTACGACCGCAACGACATATCGTTCACCGTCAGAAGAAAAGCCGACGTCAGCCGCCTGGCACCACTATTCGAGATAACCCCCGGTGCCACCATAAACCCCGCCAACGGCTCGGTGCAGGACTTCACCAACGGTTCTGTCCTATATACCGTAACCTCTGAGGACAAGCAATGGAGCCGGCAGTATTCCGTCAGCTTCAAGCCCACCGTCGTCACCATTCCATCGGCCGTCATCTTCAACTTCGAGAATGCAAGGGTGTATGAAGATGCCAACAAAAAGGCCACCTACTATAAGTGGTATGAGAACACTATGAGCGATACGGATATCGAATATTGGGCCAACGCCAATGCGGGCTTCGCCTTGTCGAAATCGAGCGCCACCCCCGATGAATATCCGTCGGTGGCAGTAGATGGATATGAGGGCAAAGGCGTCAAACTCACCACATGCAGCACCGGCGATTGGGGACTTCTCGTGCGTCGCCCGCTTGCCGCAGGCAATTTCTTCATCGGCGAGTTCGACGTGTCGAAGGCTCTCACCAACACCATGCTCACCACCCGCATGGGTCGCCCCTTTGCCAAGAAGCCCATCAAGATTACCGGCATGTATAAATACAAGGCCGGCGACGTTTTCTGGCGATTTGTCAACGGCAAGATTGAGGAGCACACCGACATCAAGGACCGTGCCGCCATCTATGCCTCGTTCTTCCGCAATCACGACAACGAAGGCAACGAGATAGTGCTCAACGGCAACGACAGCAAGACCAACCCGAATATCGTGGCATCAGCCGAGGTGAATGTCATCCCCGAGACCGACGAGTGGACTACCTTTGAGATGGTGTTCAATTATAAGGGCGACATCGACCTCGACGAACTTGAGCGCCAGGGCTATAGTCTCACCATCGTCTTCACGTCGAGCACCGATGGTGCCTACTACGAAGGCGCACCCGGCAGCACCCTATATATCGACAATGTGCGACTTGAATGTGAAGAAGAAAAATAATTTTTTTATTATGAATATGAAGAAGATATTTAGTTTGGTCCTTCTGTTGACCATCGCCATATCGATGTGGGGAATCAGTCTCCCCGACAGTCTCAACTACACGTTCCGCATCGGATACAACATCGGCGGCACAGCGCCCGTGGGCATGCCAGCCACCATCCGCAAGCTCAACAGCTACGACTTCCAGCCTAATGTGTCACTCGGACTCGACGTCCAGAAAGACCTTTGGGGCAAATGGGGACTCGCAGCCGGAGTGCGCCTTGAGAACAAGGGAATGAAGATCGACGCCACAGTGAAAAACTATCACATGAAGATGGTGCAGGGAGGCAACGAACTCGAAGGTATGTACACCGGTCGCCTCGTCACCGACTGCAACCTGTGGATGCTCACAGTGCCCGTAATGGCCACATTCCATTCCGGTCGCTGGCTCATCAAGTGCGGTCCTTATGTCTCCTACGTAGCCACACGCTCGTTCAAGGGGCATGTATATGACGGATACCTGCGCACCGGCAATCCCACTGGCGACAAGGTGGATATGGGTCCCGAGGGCGACGACAACCCCACCTACGACTTCAGCGACGACATGCGCAAGTGTCATGTGGGAATGCTCCTCGGAGCTGACTGTCGCCTCGGCAAGCGCATCGGAGTATATGCCGACCTCACATGGGGTCTCAACGGAGCCTTCAAGAACTCCTTCAAGACCATCGAGCAAACCCTCTACCCCATCTACGGCACTATCGGATTGACATATAAATTAAAATAATATTTATAACAGATAAAAGAAAGGAATATTGAATCATGAAAAAATTATTTACTTTAGTATTAGCTTGCGTGATGTCCCTTGCCGCCATGGCAGAGAACTATCGCTGCAAATTAGCAGTTGACGTTTACGGAACACCGAGCGACCCAATGGAGATTGACCTCGAATGTACAGAAAATGCCAACAGCAAATATGACATTCTGCTTAAGGATTTCGCCTTTGGCGGTATGCCTGTTGGCAATGTCAATGTAAAAGATATTAATGCCGAAACAGAAGACGGTGTAACATACCTTACCTTCGACGGCACAATCACCCTTGAGGGAGCCTTTGCAGGCTTACCAATTCCCACAACGCTGGTAGGCTTAATATCAGGCGACCAGCTTACCATCCGTCTGCAAGTACCTGATTTGGGAGTAAACGTAGCCCTCACCAATCAGGTTACCCAGATATATGGTTCTGACTTCGAAAACTGGCACAAGGCAGGCACATCCGACGAGCCCAACGGATGGCACGGCATAAAGAGCGGCACAGGATTGGCCTCATTTGCAGGCGCAAGCGCATTTATCTCTGATGACGTTCCTGGAGATTCAAAAGGTGAGAAATCCGTAAAACTGCAATCAAGCGTCGTCGCTGGCATCTCAGCCAACGGCACCATCACCACCGCACGCATGGCTGTAGGAGCCATGGAGGCTGCAAGCACCAAGAACAATGTCTTTGTCGATCCCTCATCTAAGGATGTTGACGGCAATGGCGACCCCTTCTACAACACCTTCCATGGACGCCCCACATCCATCACACTGTGGTATAAGTTCAAGAATGGAGGCGACAACACCAATCCTGCCCTCATAAGCGCCAACCTCATTGGCGAAGGATATTTCCAGGAGCCCGCTCCCGAGGGCACAACCTACGAGAATCTCATAGCCAATGCCACATCCACACTCGAGGCTACCGATGAGTGGAAATCAGTCACCGTTCCTTTTGACTACGCTTCCTATAATGCCGAAGATATTGACCCTGCCTCCATCCTCGTCACCATCAACACATGTTCAGTGCCTGGCGGCGGCAGCAAGTCAAGCGACGACCCCGACGTACTCTATGTTGACGACGTTCAGCTCAACTATGCTCCCGTTGCCACATCAATGAGTATCTTCGACCAAGAGGTAGAAGGATTCAGTGCCGACAAGACAGAATACGACATCACATTGCCCGAGATTCCTACCGACGACGACATCGACTTTGAGTGCGCAAATGGTGAACTGGCAGCAGCCCTTATCCACTACGAGGAAAGCAATAACACTCTCGTTGTCAATATGTACAGTCAGGAGCTCAAGTATCTGAAGACCTACACCTTCCATGTCACCATCGACACAGCCGTGAAGGGCATCACCTCCGATACAGCCAACCGCACCATCGTCGGCCGTTACAATGCCAATGGCCAGAAGGTGGGCAACAACGCCAAGGGTCTTGTCATCACACGTTTTGCCGATGGCACAGCGGTAAAGAGCATGAAATAAACATATTAACATTTTAAGCTCAAAAAAAAGAGAAGGTTGGACAATTTAATCCAACCTTCTCTTTTATCTTTATCAATGCATGCAATTTCTTCGATTCTATGCCATTACGGCACACGATACTCCAAGTGCGGTTCCTACCGCTGCCAGGATTGCCGATGCAAGATTCCACAGAAACTTTATCAGCCTTGTTTTGTTCTCCTTAGTCATTTCTCCACAGATTTTCACAGATTAATATTTAAGTTTATTATCACAGATTTTTTAGGCACGGATTATCACTGTTTTCTTTTTTTTGTCCACAGATTATAATCATTAATCAATAATCATCCTAATCAGAGCCTTTGGCTCTTAATCTGTGCCAATCTGTGTTAATCTGTGGTCTATAAACAACCCATCTGTGGTCTATAAAACCATCGCGCAGCCCCTCATTGCTGTAGGGTCTTTACTTTATGTAAGACCGTCCCATCTCAAATTGGAAATGGATTATATAAAAACACAGAGCCACGGAGTTTTTAAATTCTCTGTATCTTCAGAAAACTTAAAATATACTCTCCGTGGCTCCGTGCCTCTGTGTTTAAAAAAAATAACGAGAAAAATCCGCCAAACATTTGGTGGTTTCATTATTTCTTTGTATTTTTGCCTTCAAAAAATAAGCAATATGGGAAAACTCGCATTTTTACTTTGTTTCATATTGTCTGTATATCCTGCAGACGTTAACGAAAATAGACGACATATACACGTTGTCAGAAGGGGAAGTAAAAAATCCCATCGAGGAAATACGGTAGCAAAAATATGGATAGAAGAAAATGGCGAGAAAAAAATAGAAATAGCTTGGTCGGAACTATCTGCGGATGAAGAAACGATGATTTTAGATGCAATCGAAAAACATTGGATACTTCTTAATAAACAGATTGACGATGTTTTTGCTGGAAAAAAGATTAAAATTGTAACATTAAAAAAATAGAAAGGATAGTATTATGTGCAAATACAAGGATACAGACTTAGGAATCAAGAAGCTCGACTTCAATGTCAAGCGTGGTGCAATGGCAGTGTTCTTGACGGATGGTCGTGAAGTGATTGTCCCCGTGAGCATGTTTCCCGACATCAAGAAACTGAGTAAGGCTCAACGTGAGGATTATATGATCATGGATGACCAATATTTCTCTTTCGAATCACTCAGCCGCATCTATTCAATAAAGGATGTTCTTAGGTGCTGATAATCAGAACAAGCCCTCCTAATTAAACACAGAGCCACGGAGTTTTTAAATTCTCTGTATCTTCAGAAAACTTAAAATTACTCTCCGTGGCTCCGTGCCTCTGTGTTTAAATAACAAAAGTCGTGCAGTACCAGGACTTTGGGGACTTAGAATGTCATGCGCACCATGAAGCGGATGCCGTCCTTGTGGGTGTTCTCGTAGTGATAGTTGAGACGGCGGACATACTCTACATGGATGAGCTTGAAGATGTTGTGGATGCCGACGGAAAGCTCGTAATAGGGCTTCTTGCTGTCCATCACATGACAACCCTCGGGGAACAACATAAGGATGTCGCTCTGGGCATTTTGCTCGAGGAACGGGTTGTTCTTGTCAGACAGTCCTCCCCACAGGCAACGGAATCCGATGTACTCGCGCCACTTGAGCTTCTTCAACAGAGGTATGCGGTTGAAGATCTTGCCGTTGAAATCCCACGAGATATAGAGCGAGGCAAAACGGTCGTTGAGGAACTCCATGTTGTCGATGAGCTCGAAGGTCTCGTCCTGGATGATATAGCTGAGGTTGGTCTCGGGCATGATGAGCAACGGATAGGGCACCTGGTTCCACTGGATACCGCCCTTGAGATAGCAGTCGATCTTACCCCACGACTTCATCCAGAATCGCTTGTAGATGCTCGCCTCGGTGAAGTTGTAACGGTAGTCGCCACCGAGGAATCCCTTGATGCCGACAGTGTGACCGAGGATGAACACGGGGGCGTCGAGATTAATCTTCAGTCGGCGCTGCTTGGTGTTGATATATGTCTCGCCGGGGGCGAAGCGGAACTCGGCATGGAACTCGGAGGTGCGGAACTTATTGGAGTTTGGCTCTAACAAGACATTACCATCTGTGTATTTCTGCGAGTATTGGCTGAGCGGGGTAAAGTTTAAGCCGAGTGCTCCCTCATTCTCTTCAGCCTTGAATCCGAGGGTGGTCTTGAATCCCCAGTCTTCCTCGCGCTCATACTTTATCTCCTGGCGGTTGTAGAACATCATCTTGTTGACCTTGCTCCACTTGAACGATGTGAAGACGTTGTCCTTGTCGGTCTTCATAAACTTGTCGGAAGGCGCCATGATGTCGTAGGTAGATGAGAGGGTGAGCGTGCGCTTGGGGAACTCGCGCGGCAGATACTCCTTCTTGTTGAAGGAATATGTAAGGTCGGCCTTGTAGTAGTTCTTCTCGCTCTTCCATCCACGGGCGAAATATCCCGATGCAAACCAATGGGGATTGAGTTTAGCAGTGGTCTGGGCGGAGATACGAGTGCGTAGTCCGTCAACGGGATTGCTGGTGAGCATCGTGTTGATAGGCCCGATATCCACCTTACTGGGATTGCCCGTCTCGACGAAGTTCTCGATGAGAGCCTTGAGTCCGAAGATGATATATTTGAATCCCTTGATTTGCGAGAGATTGTTGACGAAGGCATCCATCTTGCTCTCGCTCTTGGTGAGCGACACTTGTCGATACTTGTTCCAGAACGCCTCGTCGCGCATCATGGCGTCGGCCTCCTTCACGTCCTTGGCCTTGCCCTTGAAGAGTTGTTTGGGCAGAGGGTCGAAGGCATAGTCGGTGAGGCGCGTGGTGCGTATCACTGCCGCCTCCTTGATAAACGAGGCGAGTTTGAGTTCGGCGAGCATGTCATCAACAGATAGCACCCATGTACTGTCGGGCAGTTGGGTGAACTCCTGCACAATCTTCATGTTCTCCACGAAGTTGACATCGCTCTTCTTGGGGATGGTGAGTTCGCATCGCTTCACCTGATACGACGAGTCGGCAAGGATGTATATGTCGCCACGGAATCCGAAGTCCTGCTGGTTGTTGGGCAGGAAATGGAGGTGTATGCACTTGTCGCGCTCCACATAGAGGGTATCCATGATATAGAATCGATAGAACGCCACGGCATCCTTTCCGATGGGCGAGGTGAAGGGATATTGAAGAAGACGTATCTGGTCGTCGTAGATATTGACGTCGGTGAACACATCCTTGAGCACTGTGTTGAGGATGTCTCCGGTCTGGAAGAGGTCGTTGACTCCGGTGGAGTTCTGTCCCTTCACGATATTCTTCTCTGAATGGGGATGCTTGCGGTATATCTTCTGTGTGACGGTCTCATCCACCGATACGGGCAGAATGAGTTTGCCGTTGTATTCGCATTTCTCCACCTGATCCTTGAGCCACGGTTTCTTTTTCATCTTTGGGTCCTCAAGTTTCTCGGGAGTGATATCATTGAGTGCAAGTGTGAGTTTCTGATATTTGTTATACTGATAATAGTCGCGGTTGTCGAGGTCGGTGCGTTTTTTTGCCTCGACCACCTTTTTCATCAGTTCGACTGCAGGATTGTTCTTCCTGCTGTATCGTCTCCTTTTCGTTTTTACTACAACTTCCTTCAAGGCCTTTGTGTCGGGCTTGAGTTTGACGTTGAAATTCTGCTTGGTGGAAGATGTTATGGTGATTGACTTAGAAATATATCCCACGGCACTGAACGTGAGCACCCAACCTTCATGTCGGGCGATGGTGAACTGTCCGTTGATATTCGATGCCACGGCCACGTTGTGACCACGGTAAATGGCAGAGGCATACGGGATGGAGTCACCGGTGGCCTCATCGATGATATAGCCCCTGAGTTGTGCCTTCATCGGCAGAACCATTGTTAGAAGGAGCAATAATAATGTTATTCTGAAAACCTTCATCTAAATTAAATTAGGAATTAGGAATGAGGGATGAGGAATTGGCAAATAATTCCTAATTCCTAATCCCTAATTCCTAATTAAAAAATATTAGTCAATTTCCTCGTCAGCCTCATAGCCGCCCATCTCGCGGATGGCGTTC
>OBLI01001110.1_pt1 | contig 27259 bp, 21 predicted proteins | sample 1519701 | NCBI WGS metagenome assembly OBLI01 (sample SAMEA3663005, study PRJEB22513) | pig gut metagenome | biome: pig gut; feature: pig-associated habitat; material: faeces | place: France | collected 2012 | reverse complement strand
ACAAAATTGTGGATGCCTCGGTAGTCACCGAACTCGACTGGCAGCTCTACCAGCTACAGCGCAAGTATCTCGACTATCAGGTGAACATCGGCAACCGCATCATCGATGTGCTGCAGAGTGGTGATCCCGACGCGGCTGCCAAGGCGCAGAAGATTTCCGAACCGAAGAAGAAGTTCCAGGACATGCTCGACCGACTCTTTGCCGAGACGGGTAAGCGACTCATCCGCACCAAGAACGAGATTGCCTTCACCCAGATTGGTGAGGTGCTCCAACCCTATCAGTTGTCGAGTGGCGAGAAGCAGATGCTTACCATACTGCTCACCGTGCTCATCGAGGACAACCAGCATTTTGTGCTCTTCATGGACGAACCCGAGGTGAGTCTTCACATCGACTGGCAGAAAAATCTCATCGACATGATCCTCGATCTCAATCCCAATGTCCAGATTATCCTCACCACCCATTCCCCCGCCGTCATCATGAACGGATGGATGGACAAGGTGACGGAGGTGACGGATATCACGGTGTGATCACTTCGTGAAATTAAAGAATTTAAAAATTAAAGAATTAAAGTCTAATTGAAGCGACTGAGTGATAATATTACGGCGGGGTATATGACGGCAGCGAATAAGTTGGCGTCGAAGAAGGCCCGGAGGCGTATCGTGGCTTATGTGGAGAGCTACGACGACGTCTTCTTCTGGCGTACTGTGCTTGGCCGTTTTGAGGACGACACTCGCTACTTCGAGGTGATGCTGCCCACGCGCGACAAACTGGAGCGTGGCAAGAAGTCGGCCCTGATGAATGTTATCGGTGATCACGTGGGCCCCGACATGATTGCCTGTGTGGATGCCGACTACGACTATCTCCTGCAAGGTTCATCGCCTATGTCGAAGAAAATCCTCGAGTCGCCCTATGTGTTCCACACTATCGTATATGCCATCGAGAATTATCAGTGCTATGCCGAGAGTCTTAACACCGTGGCGGTGATGGTTACTCTTAACGACCATCGTATCTTTGATTTTCCATCCTTCTTGCGTGATTATTCCGAGGCTATCTTTCCCCTGTTCGTGTGGTCGGTGATGCTCTATCGTTCGGGCGATTATAGCCGCTTCTCGCTTTCCGACTTTAACACAGTCATCGAACTCGGTGGATTCTCCATCCAACATCCCGAGGAGTGTATTGCACATCTGCGTGGCAAGTGCATGCGCAAGGTGAAATGGTTGCAGCAGAAGTTCCCAGGGCGCAAACAGAAATATCTCGACACCCGCGACGATATCATCCGTCTTGGTGTGACACCTTCCACCACCTATTTATATATACAGGGCCATCATCTCTTCGATGCAGTAGTGGCGCCGATAATGTCGAAGGTGTGCAATCGTCTGCGCACGGAGCGTGAGAATGAGATTAGTCGCACCGCCGTTCATCGCACACAAATGCACAACGAACTCTCATGCTATGAGAACTCGCTTGCCGACACTAAGCAGATGCTCAAGAAAAACATGGGCTATATGCAGTCGCCCCAATTCCTTCTGCTCCAAGAAACTATAGAGAATAAATTAAGAATTAAGAATTAAAAATTAAGAAACAACGTTCGACGAAGTCAATTTTTAGGCACGGAAATCCACGGCTTTTTATAAAAAATCCACGGCTCATTTGCGCTGAGACAAACTAAGCCGTGGATTTCCGTGCCAAAAAATCTGTGTTAATCCGTGTTTCCCGTGCCTAAATTAAATTTTCCGGGTAAATCTGTGGATAAACACATCACCAGAAATCCACCATACGGATTTCGAATATCAGTGTGCTTCCCCCGGGGATGCTACTGCTTGCACTCGTGCCATAACCCAACTGATAGGGGATATACACCCTGTAGTAGTCGCCACGGCGCATGTTGAGCAATGCAGTGGAGAATCCGTCAACCACTCCACTGATGGCCATCTTGGATGGCGAAGCAATCAGCGGGTCGAAAGTTCCACTGTATGAAGAGTCGAAGAGATAGCCCTTGGGATAGGTGGGCGAGGGGATAAGGCGTCCCTGATAGTGCACTTTCACTGAGTCGGTGTATTGCGGATATTCGTCGGCAGCCTCGGGGTCGCTGTCGAGCTTCTCCATCAGGATAAAGTCGGAGTTGGCAGTGGCTGCCGCCTCGTTTTTCGACCAAGTGCGCACCCTCTTCCATGTGTCGCCAGTCATACCCTGCACCTTGGCTGTCAACTCGTCAAAGTATTTGTCGTTGACGTTCACCCAGTCGGCGTATTCTTCCACGGTATTGTCATCCTCACTGCATGAGGTCATGGCAAATAATGCCACGACCATCATGAGTAGGGAAAAGGTCAATTTATGTTTAAACATTTGTCCTTAACTTCTTTAACTTCCTTAACTTCTTTAACTTCCCAAAGAATCACTGCAGCTTCTTCAATAGACTTGCGATGCTCACCTTGTCCTCGATGATACTATTCAGCTCTGCGATAGGCACGCGCTCCTGCTCCATAGTGTCGCGGAAACGGAGTGTCACACAGTTATCCTTGAGAGTGTCGTGATCCACAGTCACGCAGTAGGGCGTACCGATGGCATCCTGGCGGCGATAACGCTTACCGATAGAGTCCTTCTCGTCATACTGGCAGTTGAAGTGGAACTTCAGGTCGTTGATTATTTCGCGGGCCTTCTCGGGCAGTCCGTCCTTCTTCACAAGTGGCATTACAGCCAGTTTCACCGGAGCCAGTGCTGCGGGCAACTTCAGTACTACGCGAGTCTCGCCGTTCTCTAGTTTCTCCTCCTCGTATGCATGGCACATGATAGAGAGGAACATACGGTCAACACCGATGGATGTCTCAATGACATACGGAGTGTAGCTCTCGTTGGTCTGCGGGTCGAAGTATTTGATGCTCTTGCCCGAGAATTTCTCGTGTTGAGAGAGGTCGAAGTTGGTACGGCTGTGGATACCCTCCACCTCCTTGAAACCAAACGGCATCTTGAATTCGATGTCGGTGGCAGCGTTGGCATAGTGGGCCAACTTGTCGTGGTCGTGGAAACGATAGTTCTCAGCACCGAATCCGAGAGCCTGGTGCCATGCCATACGTGTCTGCTTCCATTTCGGGAACCAGTCGAGCTCGGTGCCCGGCTTCACGAAGAACTGCATCTCCATCTGCTCAAACTCACGCATGCGGAAGATAAACTGGCGTGCCACAATCTCGTTGCGGAAAGCCTTACCAATCTGTGCTATACCGAAAGGAATCTTCATGCGGCCAGTCTTCTGCACGTTCAGATAGTTGACAAAGATACCCTGTGCCGTCTCCGGACGCAGATACACCTTCATCGAGGCATCAGCCGATGCACCCATCTCGGTGGAGAACATAAGGTTGAACTGACGCACGTCGGTCCAGTTCTTTGTTCCGCTGATGGGATCCACTATCTCCTCGTCGAGGATAATCTGTTTCAGAGCCTCGAGGTCGGGACCCTGCATAGCCTCGGCATAGCGTGCGTGCAGGGCGTCGCGCTTGTCCTTGGTCTCCTTCACGCGCTCGCTCGTTTCCATATACTTTTCCTCATCGAAGGAGTCACCGAAACGCTTGCGTGCCTTTGCCACCTCCTTCTGGATCTTTTCGTCATACTTGGCAATCTGGTCTTCGATGAGCACGTCGGCGCGATAGCGCTTCTTCGAGTCACGGTTGTCGATCAATGGGTCGTTGAATGCGTCAACGTGACCACTTGCCTTCCAGATGGTGGGGTGCATGAAGATAGCCGAGTCGATGCCCACGATGTTCTCGTGAAGCAACACCATACTCTTCCACCAGTACTGCTTGATGTTGTTCTTCAGTTCCACTCCGTTCTGTCCGTAGTCATATACGGCTCCGAGACCGTCATAAATCTCGCTGCTTGGAAATACAAAACCATATTCCTTGCAGTGTGAAACAATTTTCTTGAATACGTCTTCTTGTGCCATTTCTAATATTTGATAATAAAACTTTAATCAGCGTGCAAAGTTACGTTATTATTTTGGAAAAACCAAAAAATATTGCGTTAAAACTACAAAAAGAATTAAAACAGTTGCTTTTTTTTGCATATTTCAAAAAAAAGTCGTAACTTTGTGGGAAATTTGTGAGAAGATGAGCGACGAAACAAAAGACAATGAATTGATGGACGCTGGCGAGACTGGTGCCCATTCCGACTACAAACCAGTGAACCGATTTGATGCCTCGGCTGTACACCATCTCAGCGGAATGTATCAGAATTGGTTCCTTGATTATGCATCATACGTAATACTTGAGCGTGCCGTCCCCCATATCGAGGACGGATTGAAACCTGTGCAGCGACGCATCCTCCATTCGATGAAGCGTATGGACGACGGGCGCTTCAACAAGGTGGCGAATATTGTGGGACACACCATGCAGTTCCACCCCCATGGCGATGCCTCCATCGGCGACGCCCTCGTGCAGTTGGGACAAAAGGAACTGTTGGTTGACACCCAGGGTAACTGGGGTAATATCCTCACAGGCGACCGTGCTGCCGCTCCCCGATATATCGAGGCGCGACTGTCGAAGTTTGCCCTCGACACCGTGTTCAATCCCAAGACCACCGAGTGGCAGATGAGCTACGACGGCCGCAACAAGGAACCCATCACCCTGCCCGTGAAGTATCCACTGCTTCTGGCTCAGGGTGTCGAAGGTATTGCCGTGGGCTTGTCGTCCAAGATACTCCCGCATAACTTCTGCGAGATATGCGACGCAGCCATAGCCTATCTCCACGAACGTCCCTTCCAGCTCTACCCCGATTTCCCCACCGGGGGCAGTATCGACGTGGGAAAATACAACGACGGACAGCGTGGAGGATCGCTTAAGGTGAGGGCTAAGATAGAGAAGCTCGACAACAAGACTCTCGTCATCCGCGAGATACCCTTTGGCAAGACCACCACAACCCTCATCGATTCCATCCTCAAGGCCATCGAGAAGGGAAAAATCAAGGCACGCAAGGTGGATGACAACACAGCCGCCGAGGTCGAGATTCAGGTGCACCTTGCTCCCGGAGTTTCGTCCGACAAGACCCTCGACGCCCTCTATGCCTTCTCCGACTGCGAGGTGAACATCTCGCCCAACTGCTGTGTCATCGAGGACAACAAACCGCAGTTTCTCACTATCAGCGACGTGCTCCGCCATTCGGTGGATCACACCAAGGACCTGCTGCGTCAGGAACTCGAGATACGCAAGGCGGAACTCCTCGAACAGTATCATTTCGCTTCGCTCGAAAAGATATTCATCGAGGAGAGGATATACAAGGACCGCAAGTTTGAACAGGCCCCCAACGTGGATGCAGTGTGCGAGCATATCGACGAGCGACTCACTCCCTATTATCCGCAATTCGTGCGCGAGGTGACCAAGGACGACATCCTCAAACTCCTCGAAATCAAGATGCAGCGCATATTGAAGTTTAATAAGGACAAGGCCGACGAACTCATGGCACGCATCAAGGCCGAGATTGAGCAGATCGACCGCGACTTGGCAAATATGGTGGAGGTTACAGCCAACTGGTTTCAGTTCCTTCGCGACAAGTATGGTCATGAGCATCCCCGCCGCACCGAGATTCGCAACTTCGACACCATCGAGGCTACAACCGTCGTCGAGGCCAACGAGAAGCTCTACATCAACCGTCAGGAGGGATTCATCGGCACCGCACTCAAGAAGGACGAGTATGTGTGCAACTGCTCCGACATCGACGACATCATCATCTTCTATAAGGACGGAAAATACAAGGTCATCAAGGTGGCCGACAAGATATTCGTGGGCAAGAACATCCTCCACGTCGGTGTGTTCAAGAAGAACGACCAGCGCACCATATATAATGTGGTGTATCGTGACGGCAAGAAGGGATTCTACTTCATCAAGCGATTCAATGTCACCAGTGTCACCCGCGATCGCGAGTACGACCTCACCCAGGGCACTCCGGGGTCGAGGATTGTGTATTTCACTGCCAACCCCAATGGCGAGGCTGAGATTATCAAGGTGACTCTCGATCCGGCAGAGGTGAAGAAGGGTTCCATCTTTCTCGACAAGGACTTCTCGCAGATTATCATCAAGGGACGCTCGTCGAAGGGCAACCTCCTCACCAAGAAGTCGGTTCACCGCATCGGTCTCAAGAGTCACGGACATTCCACCCTCGGCGGACGCAAGGTATGGTTCGACCCCGATGTCAACCGTCTCAACTACGACGAGCACGGCACTCTGCTTGGCGAGTTCTACGATGACGACCAGATACTCGTCATATTGAAGAACGGAGATTATTATCTCTCCAACTTCGATGCCAACAACCACTATGAGGACAATATCGCCATCATTGAGAAATACGACCCCTCGAAGGTGTGGACAGCAGTGCTCTTCGATGCCGACAACGCCGGTTATCCCTATATGAAGCGATTTGAGATGGAAGCCACCAAGCGCAAGCAGAACTATCTCGGCGAAAATCCCGCCAGCAAGCAGGTGCTGCTCTCCTGCCAGGTATATCCCCGCATCAAGGTAACCTTCGGCGGCAATGATGCCTTCCGCGAACCTATGGAGATCGACGCCGAGCAATTCATTGCCGTCAAGGGATTCAAGGCCAAGGGTAAGCGCATCTCCACATGGCAGATAGAGAGTATCGAGGAACTTGAACCCACGCGTTGGCCCGAACCGCCCACCGAGGGCGAGGCTGACGGCGAGGATGGCGCAGAAGAGGAGAATCTCGACCCCGACGCCGGAAAGAGTGAACAGCGCGTGAGGGATGAAATAACAGGTCAACTTAATCTCTTCCCCGATGATGAAATATAAGATAATATCCCTGCTACTCGCTGTCGCCCCTGCGACGATGGTGGCACAGGAAGTGGTGCGCACCTCCACCTATCAGGTGGGAGTGGGCTCCACACATATCCTCGACACCTATCTCTCACAGGAGCATTTCTCGGGAACAGGTCTCACATATCTATACACCACCGACCGCGCCCGCACCGACCGCTCGTGGCATACGCTTATGGAACATCAGGCAAACCTTTCGAAGGTGAGCGACCGTCCTGAACAGGTGGATGAACTGCAGGGCGACTACACCTTTTTCATCGGTCGCCTACGCAGGTGGAACCTTCTGTCCGATCGCCTCACACTCGAGGCGGGCGGAATGGCTGCCGTCAATATCGGATTCATCTATAACACCTACAACAGCAATAACCCCGCCCAGGCACGATTCTCTCTCAATCTTATGCCCACGGGTGCCGCCTCCTACCGCTTCCGCCTCTTCTCACGCAATGCAGCCCTGCGCTACGAGGTGCAGTTGCCGCTCGCAGGTGTGATGTTCTCGCCCAACTACGGACAGTCATACTATGAGATATTCAATCGTGGCAACTACGACCATAACATCGTGCCCACCACCTTTGTCTCGTCGCCCACCATGCGCCATCAACTTATGGCTGATATCAACGTCGGCAGCAGGACTACCTTGCGCTTCGGTTATCTCGGCGATATCCAACAGTCACATGTCAACGACCTCAAGAGTCATATCTATTCCCACCGCTTCATGTTGGGATTCGTCAAGAAATTCTCCGTCAAACACCAACGCCCATGAAAAAGTCTCTATTATATATAATAATGTGTATTCCCCTCCTCTGTCTCACCTCATGTATCGACGAGGATGAATACGACAACACACCGCAGGGCAACTTCGAGGCACTGTGGAAGATACTCGACGAGCACTACTGCTTCTTCGACTATAAGCGCCAGAGCTACGGACTCGACTGGGACGAGGTGCACACACGCTATGCCAACCGTATCGATGCCACGATGAACTCCGACCAACTCTTCGAGGTGCTTTCCGACATGATTGCCGAATTGCGCGACGGACATGTCAACCTCTCCTCCACAGGCGACTTCGCCCGCTATTGGCATTGGAAGGACGACTATCCAGCCAACAGCAACGACTCGCTCTATCGCCGCTATCTCGGCACCGACTATAAGATAGCCGCAGGAGCGTCCTATCGTGTGCTCGACGACAATATCGCCTATGTGCGCTACGAGAGTTTTCAGGATGGCATGGGCGAGGGCAATCTCGACAAGATGCTCATCAACCTCATGTTCTGCCAAGGACTCATCATCGACATCCGCGATAATGGCGGAGGCAATCTCACCTATGCCGAGCGCTTTGCCGCCCGGTTCTTCAACGAGCGCACCCATGTGGGATATATTCAGCACAAGACCGGTGCGGGTCATTCCGACTTCTCGTCACTCGACGAGCAGTGGCTCGAACCCTCGTCGAATATCCGCTGGCACAAACCCGTATGCGTTCTCACAAATCGTGGAGTGTATAGTGCCGCCAACGAGTTTGTAAAGTATATGAAGCAATGTCCCCTTGCCACTATCGTCGGCGATGTCACAGGTGGCGGAGCAGGTATGCCCTTCTCGTCGAGTCTTCCCAATGGTTGGAGCGTACGTTTCAGTGCCTGTCCGATGTATGATGCCTCGGGGCAGAATACCGAGTTTGGCATCGCTCCCGATGTCAAGGTAGATCTCCTGGATGTTGATTTTCTCCGTGGCAAAGACACGATAATCGAGGCTGCCCGCAGTATTTTGGCAAAATAAGTGGCAAAAGATTTGGATAAATAAAAAAAATATTGTACCTTTGCACCCGCAAATCGCGCCTGTGGCGGAATTGGTAGACGCGCTAGACTTAGGATCTAGTGTCTCAGACGTGTAGGTTCGAGTCCTATCAGGCGTACCACATTGAAGGCTAAGTAACTGGGAATAAGTTACTTGGCTTTCTTTGTAAAACGAAATACCCAACTTTATCAAGGTATAACAAAACAGGAAAAAGTATGAGAAAAGTGACTTTAATGTTTTTCCTTGCCATTGCTGCGATGTGCATGACGGGATGTAGTGACAGTAACAACAATGATGATTCAGACCTAATCGTTGATTGGTATCCAGTTATGTTGTGGATGGAGTTGGTAGATGAGAACGGCAACGACCTGCTCGACCCGTCAAACGAAATTAAGTGGTATGAAGGCGCTACGATAACATATCGAGGCAAGACATATACGGCAGAGGACTATACCGACAAGATAGAAGATGAACCGGCTGGCTCCACACGCGCAATTTTACCCGTGGATTATGGTTTTAAGCTCATCAAGAAAGAATGGCAATTCAAGGATGAAAAGGGGTATATCCTGTTGTTCGGACAGATTGACGGTTCACTTGAGTTGGATGAGGACCTCGTAATCACTTGGCCCAACGGCAAGCAGAACACCATACACTATCATTGCTCCGACCATAATGACAAGGAGATTTCAGTCAACCGCTGGTATGCTCTCGACGGGGTTAGGCAGGAGAGCAACCGGTTTGTCATCACCAAGTGACTAATAACTTAGTATAAAAACAGATCTAACTATGCTCTTTCTCTACTCTCTGATCGACTTTCCATCGAATTTGCATCGGCTTTGCATCGGCTTTGCATCGGCTTTGCATTGGAGGAACATTGGAGGATCATTGGAGGTACATTGGAGAATCTTGCCTTGCAGACATATTGCGAGAACGAACTGATAACTAAATCGGGCATTCGCAATCATGTGGCAGGATTTAGTTAAAACTTGTGCAGGCAATAAGATATTTTTGGATAGTTTTCTTTAATTCTTTTGGCTTTCTCGATTTTTTTTTCTAACTTTGCCGCCAAAAGAAAAGAATAATATTTTGGGGTATGGAAAAGAAGCAACTAAAGCGGCTGCCCGTAGGCATACAGACCTTTGAGAAAATCAGAGAGAACGATATGCTATATATAGACAAGACTGAGTATATCTGGAACATGATACACCTCAGTAACTATATATTCCTGAGCCGCCCGAGACGGTTCGGCAAGTCGTTGCTTGTATCTACACTTCAAGCATATTACGAGGGAAGAAAGGACCTGTTCAAAGGGCTCTTCATCGAAACCGTGGAGAAGGATTGGACGGAATATCCCGTGCTGAGATTAAGCATGGCTTCGGGCAAGCACATGGAGAAGGAGCAGCTGGAACGCTATCTTGGCAATCGCCTTGCGGAATATGAGGGTAAATATGGCATCACTAATCCCGCCACCGACAACAATGATCGTTTCACTGCATTGATACAGGCTGCATACCAAAAGACAGGCAAGAAGGTGGTCATACTTATCGACGAATATGACGCCCCGCTGCTCGACGTGGTGCATGAGAAGGAGACGTTGCCCGTGCTCCGCAATGTGATGCGCAATTTCTATTCTCCACTGAAAGATTGTGACCCATATCTCCAGTTTGTCTTCCTCACTGGTATCACCAAGTTTTCGCAGCTCAGCATCTTCAGCGAACTTAACAACCTGAAGAACATATCCATGCGTCCCGACTATGCGGCGGTGTGCGGCATAACCGAGGAGGAGATGCTGACGCAGATGTCCGACTATATCGACGACTTCGCCGAGGCTCAGCAGATAACCCGTGAAGGCGCCATCGAGGGATTGAAGCAGCAGTATGACGGCTATCACTTCACATGGCCGTCGCCTGATATCTATAATCCGTTTAGCCTGCTCAATGCCTTTCAGGACCACGACTACACCAACTACTGGTTTGGTTCGGGCACTCCCACTTATCTCATTGAGATGTTGAGGAAGTTTAATGTCGTGCCGTCGGAAATTGGCTGTGGAAGTGTGCAGGCAAAATCCTTTGATGCTCCCACCGAGAACATGAAGAATATAACTCCGTTGCTCTATCAGAGCGGTTATATCACCATTAAAGGATATAATCCAGTGTCAAAAAACTACAAGCTCGACATACCTAACAATGAGATACGGGCAGGACTGATGGAAAACCTTCTGCCTAACTACGTGCATGAATATGCTGACGAGGGAAGCTCTATGGTAGGCGATATGTATGAAGCTTTATACTATGAAGATCTCGACAAGATGTTCCGCCTCCTTCAGGCTTATCTCCTCACCGTGCCATATTGCGACAACGCCAATTCCGTGGGACATTACCAGCAGATGCTCTACGTGATCTTCTCGCTCTTCGGCAGATATGTAGATGTGGAGGTTCACACTCCCACAGGACGTGTGGATATAGTGATGAAGACAGCAAAGGCTCTTTATCTATTTGAGCTCAAACTGAATATGTCCGCACAGGCAGCGATAAATCAGATAGACCTCAAGGACTACTCCTCGAAGTTTGCCCTCTCAGGTCTGCCCATAGTAAAGGTGGGCATCAACTTCGCCCCCGAACGACGCACAATAGGCGACTGGCAGGTGGCGACTTCGCAGCCCAAATAGCGAATGTTATGGGAAATATAAGAATAATAAGGGGAGACTTCTCCTCGCGACTCGAACTGGAACATGCGGCAGTGGTGGCGGGATTTCCGTCGCCCGCCGACGACTATAAGCACGAGCGGCTCGACTTCAACCGCGACTTTATCCGCCATCCCGAGGCAACGTTCTTCGGGGATGTAACGGGCGACTCGATGAAGGACGCAGGAATATTCGACGGCGACAGGGTGATAATCGACAGGGCTGTGCAACCGCATAGCGGGTCGATAGTGGTGGCTTTCTGGAACGGGGAGTTTACTATCAAATATCTTGACCTTACGCATAAGAGTGAGGGGTATATCGAACTGCGTCCTGCCAATAAGGAATTCCCAGTGTTTCGTGTGGAGGCTGGTGATACATTCGAGGTGTGGGGAGTGGTGGTGCATCTTATTCGCACGTTTGAGAGGTTTTAACTTTAACACAGAGGCGCAGAGGACATGACGATGTATGGTATCATAGACTGCGACAACTGCTATGTGTCGTGCGAGCGAGTTTTCCGTCCTGACCTGGAGGGAAAACCCGTTGTTGTGCTGAGCAACAACGACGGTTGCGTGGTGGCACGTAGCAACGAGGCGAAGGCTATGGGTATAAAGGCAGGAACACCATACTTTCAGTTGGAACAGATGTTCCCCGGACAGAAGATTGCCGTGTTCTCATCCAACTACGAACTATATGGTGAGATGACGGGTAGGGTGGTGGATATCATCCGCCAGGAGGCTCCCTCGTATTTCAGATACAGTATAGATGAGTGTTTCGTGAAATTCCCTGACATGGATAATGTCAACCTGAAGGAGTGGGGAGAGCAGTTGCACAAGAAAATCAAGCAGTGGGTGGGCATGCCCGTAAGTATAGGAATCGCCCCCAACAAGACCCTCGCCAAGGTGGCGAGTCATTTCGCAAAGAAGGTGGCGGGATATAACCACTGCTGCCTTATCGACAATGATGAAAAAAGACAGAAGGCACTGAAACTTTATCCTGTTGATGAGGTGTGGGGAGTTGGCCGCCGCTATGCCGCCCGATTGGCAAATGTGGGTGTGAAGACTGCATACGACTTCTCAGTCCTACATGGCGACTGGATAAATGCCACCTTCCGCAACGTTACTATATGGCGCACGTGGGCTGAACTCAATGGTGAGGACTGCGTGCCCGACGAGGAATATGCCGCCAAGAAGAGTATCTGCACCAGTCGCAGTTTCAACGGTATGGTGGCCGACCTTGACACCCTATCCACTCACGTTTCCAATTATGCCGCTCGTTGTGCCGAGAAACTGCGGGCGCAACATTCCGTGGCGGCAGTGGTGGCGGTGTTCGCGCATACCAATTTCTTCCGTGAGGACCTGCCGCAGTATTCCAACTTCGCCGAAGTGACGATAGCCACTCCCTCCAATTCCACAGTGACTATCGTGCAAGCCGCCAAGGAAGCCTTGGGCAACATCTTTATCCCGGGATATAAATACAAGAAGGCTGGGGTGATAGTGATGGGCATTACCCCCGACATGCCTGTGCAGCACGACCTCTTCGACATCGCCCCCGAGAAATACGCCCGACTGCGTTGCCTCGACGAGGCCATCGACCGCGTCAACCGTATCTATGGTACAGAAACAGTCGTTCTTGGGGCGCAGCAATACAAAGCCAACAAAGAGACGGGCAAGGCCGATGTCTTCGCCAATGCCATTCGTCACGATTTTCGCAGTGGCAATCCCACGACACGGTGGAAGGACATTATTAAATTGAAGTAGGTGGATTACTATATAAAGATAGGTGAAAAGGTGACGGAAATGGGGCTTATGCGGTTAAATCGTGTTAATTATTGGAGATTTTGTCGGTGATGCACCAAATATATGAGAAAAAAGCAGTAAATTTGCACGCAATAAAATTAAAAGTACAACTATATGTCATCATTTATTGCAGATAAAATCGTAATGGACGGACTGACATTCGACGACGTCCTGTTAATCCCAGCTTATTCTGAGGTACTGCCAAGAACGGTAGAGTTGAAAACCATGTTCTCTCGTAACATCCCGCTGAACGTGCCATTCGTCACTGCGGCTATGGACACTGTCACCGAGTCGCAAATGGCTATTGCCATTGCACGCGAGGGCGGTATTGGTGTTATTCATAAGAATATGACTATCGAGGAGCAGGCTAGGCAGGTGGCTATCGTGAAGCGTGCCGAGAACGGTATGATCTACGACCCCGTCACCATTCGCCGTGGTTCTACAGTGAAGGACGCTCTCGACATGATGGCCGAATATCATATTGGCGGTATTCCCGTGGTTGACGACGACAATCATCTCGTGGGTATCGTCACCAACCGTGACTTGCGCTTCGAGCGTCATCTCGACAAGCAGGTCGATGACGTTATGTCGAAGGATCATCTCGTGACAACACATCAGCAGACCGACCTTTCCGCCGCTGCGCAGATACTTCAGGAAAACAAGATAGAGAAACTGCCCGTGGTGGATAAGGACAACCATCTTGTGGGACTTATCACATACAAGGATATCACCAAGGCCAAGGACAAACCAATGGCTTGCAAGGACGCCAAGGGCCGTCTGAGAGTGGCTGCCGGAGTGGGAGTGACAGTGGATACTCTCGACCGTATGCAGGCTCTCGTGGATGCCGGTGCCGACGCTATTATCATCGACACTGCCCACGGACATTCGAAGTCGGTGATTGAGAAACTCGTCGAGGCTAAGGCTTCATTCCCCAATGTGGATATCGTTGTGGGTAATGTGGCTACTGGTGAGGCTGCCAGGATGCTCGTGGAGAACGGTGCTGACGCCGTGAAGGTTGGTATCGGTCCGGGTTCTATCTGCACCACCCGTGTCGTTGCTGGTGTGGGTGTTCCGCAGTTGAGTGCCGTATATGATGTATATAGCGCGCTCAAGGGTACAGGTGTTCCATTGATTGCCGACGGTGGATTGCGCTATTCGGGCGACATCGTCAAGGCATTGGCTGCCGGTGGTAGTTCGGTGATGATCGGTTCGCTTGTTGCCGGTACTGAGGAGAGCCCTGGTGAGACTATCATCTTCAACGGACGTAAGTTTAAGAGCTACCGCGGTATGGGTTCGCTCGAGGCCATGGAGCAGAAGAACGGATCGAAGGACCGCTACTTCCAGAGCGACACCAAGGACGTGAAGAAGCTCGTGCCAGAGGGAATCGCCGGACGTGTGCCCTACAAGGGAACTGTTCAGGAGGTAATCTATCAGCTCATCGGCGGATTGCGCTCGGGTATGGGATATTGCGGTGCTGCCAACATCGAGAAGTTGCATGATGCCAAGTTCACACGCATCACCAATGCAGGTGTGCTTGAGAGCCATCCGCACGATATCTCGATAACAAGCGAGGCTCCTAACTACTCACGTCCGAACGCTTAATTAAATTAGGAATGAGGAATGAGGAATGAGGAATTAGGAATTAGGAATTAGGAATTAGGAATGAGAAATAAACTGGTAAGTATATTATGTGCCTTCGCCGCTACGGCGGGGGCACAAACTTCCGACCCCGTCGTGATGACCATAAACGGTCAGAATGTGACGAGGTCGGAGTTTGAGTATTCTTACAACAAGAATAACGGTGACGAGGTGATTGAGAAAACGACGGTGGAGCAGTATGTGCCACTGTTTGTGAACTACAAGCTAAAGGTGGCTGCCGCTCTCGACGCACGACTCGACACGCTCGCGTCGTTCAAGGCCGAGTTTGCCAAATACCGCGACCAGCAGGTGCGCCCCACCATGGTGACATCCGAGGACGTGGAGAACGAGGCAAGGAAGATATACGACGACCGACTGAAGATGATAGGTGATAAGGGGCTCATTCGTCCTGCACATATCTTGATAAGACTGTCGCAGAAGGCAAGCAGTACTGCACAGGATTCGGCAAAGGCGAGGATTGACTCGATATATGCCTGTCTGAGAAGCGGTGCCGACTTTGCGGATATTGCCACCCGACTGTCGCAAGACCCCGGTTCGGCAAAGCGTGGAGGACTGTTGCCATGGATATGCACAGGTCAGACACTCAAGGAATTCGAGGATGTGGCATTCTCCCTCAATAAGGGTGAGATGAGTAAGCCGTTCCTCTCGCCTGTGGGCTATCATATCGTGAAGATGACCGACCGCAAGCAACTGGAGCCATACGACTCCTTGCGCGCGAACATTATTAATTTTATAGAGAAACGCAACCTGCGCGACGCCATCGCCCAGCGCAAGGTGAGCGAAATGGTGAAATCATCCGACGGACGACTCTCTGCTGCCGAGATTATGCAACAGAGGGCCGACTCGCTCGCCAAGGTGGACGAGGCCATGAAATACCTGATTCAGGAATACCACGACGGATTGCTGCTCTTTGAGGTGAGCAACCGCGAGGTGTGGGAGAAGGCGGCTGCCGACTCCGTGGGGCAGATGAAATGGTATAAGAAATACCGCAAGAAACGCTACGGCAAGAAGAAGTATGAGGAAGTGAAAGCCGCCGTCACTGCCGACTGGCAGGACGAACTCGAGAAGAGATGGGTGGATGCACTTCGCAAGCGATATGACGTGGTGATATACGACGAAGTATTGAAGACTGTAAATAAACATAATTGAGATACATGAAAACAACGAATAGATTCCGCATCGCCTTGATGGCTATGCTGCCATTGGTGGGACTTTGCTCATTGGCACAGGACCAGCCTACGGAAGAGAAGAAGACCACGGCCGAAGAACCGAAAATCGTCGAGAAGAGTATTGTCGATGAGGTGATATGGGTTGTTGGCGACGAGGCTATACTTAAGTCGGATGTCGAGGAAGCTCGACTGCAGGCCGAACAGGAGGGAGCCAAATGGAATGGCGACCCTGACTGTGTCATACCCGAACAGATTGCCGTGCAGAAACTCTTCCTCCATCAGGCAGCCATCGACAGTATAGAGGTTACTGAATCGGAAATCATGCAGGAGGTAGAGGCTCAGATAAGCTATTGGACGCAGATGGTGGGCTCCAAGGAAAAACTGGAGGAATACAAGAAGCAGAGCATAGCACAGATGCGCAACGAACTGCACGACACCATGCGCGACCGCAAGATGGCGGAGGAGATGCGTAAGGAGTTGGTGAAGGACATCGCAGTGACTCCCGCTGAGGTGCGCCGATTCTTCAAGGACCTTCCTGAGGACAGTATTCCATACGTAGCTACAGAGGTGGAGGTGCAGATAATTACTCAGACACCGAAGATTGAGCAGGAGGAAATCAACCGCGTGAAGGACCAGTTGCGCGAGTTTACCGACCGTGTCACCAAGGGTGAGACGCAGTTCTCCACACTTGCACGCCTCTACAGCGAGGACCCCGGTTCGGCTCGTCAGGGTGGTGAACTGGGATATACGGGACGAGGCACTCTCGACCCCGCATTCGCCAATGTGGCGTTCAACCTGACCACACCCAACAAGGTGTCGAAGATTGTGGAATCAGAATTCGGTTTTCATATCATCCAGCTTATTGACAAGCGTGGTGACAAGATTAACTGCCGTCATATCCTGATTAAACCGCAGGTGTCGGACTCGTCGATCACCAAGTCGTTGGCGCGCCTCGACTCTATCCGCAATGACATCCTTGCAGAAAAGTTCTCATTCGACGACGGTGCCTCGTATATCTCCGACGACAAGGACACACGTGCCAATAAGGGATTGATGGCCAATGTGAAGGATATGTCGCGTACTTCGAGATTCAAAATGGACGAATTGCCTCCTGAGGTGGCAAGGGCTATTGACACACTTAAGATTGGTGCAATTTCGGCTCCGTTCCAAATGATAAACGCCCGTGGCAAGACGGTGTGCGCCATTGCCAAACTGAAAAACCGTGTGGAGGGTCACAAGGCTACTATCACCGAGGATTTCCAGGTGATGAAGGCTGTGGTGGAAAACAAGCGCAGGGGAGAAAAGCTCCATCAGTGGGTGTGCGACAAGATCAAGGCCACATACGTGAGAATCAACGAACGATACAGGGACTGCAAGTTTGAGTATCAAGGATGGGTGAGGTAGTCGCTTTGCGATGAAGTCGCAAAGCGAGATTAAAGAATTAAAGAATTAAAATATTAAAGTTCTTGAAGGGTAATTATCATAAGATAAACGGATATAGGGTGGCGCTGTTTGCTGTGCTGTGTCTATTCGGATTGAGCCTGTTGGCTCAGTCGGGACGTCGTGGCAAGAAAGCGAAGGGCAGACAGAGGGCACGCACGGAGAGACGACAGGATGCACAAAGGGTGTATCTCGTGCATGCCGACGTGCTCCACTACGACGAGATGAAGATGCCCGACGCGCAGATTCTCAATGGTAAGGTGCACTTCACCCACAATGGGGCGCGCCTCTATTGCGACAGTGCTCATTTCTTCGAGGCAAGCAACTCATTTGAGGCATTCGGGCATGTGAAGATGTACCAGGGCGATACGCTCTCGCTATTCAGCGACTATGCCTTCTATGACGGTAATGACGAGATGGCGATAGCACGATACAATGTGGTGCTCAAGCATCGCAAATCTACGCTATACACCGACAGTCTCAACTACGACCGTATGTATAACGTGGGATATTTCTTTGAAGGCGGTAAGTTGGTGGATAACACCAGTACGCTTACCTCCGACTGGGGAGAATATCACACTGACACCCATCAGGCATTATTCAACTACGACGTGCGACTGAAGAACAAGAAGTTCTTCCTGATGTCCGACACCTTATATTATAATACCGACACCCATATGGCACATGTCGTCGGTCCGTCGAATATCACGTCCAAGACAAGTAAAATATACACCGAAGACGGATACTACAATACCCAAACGGAGAAGTCGGAACTCTTCGGACGCTCGGTATTGAAGGACGAGGGAAAGACGATGGTGGGCGACAGTGTCTATTACGACAGTAAGACGGGAGTGAGCGAGGCATTCAACAACGTGATATATACCGACTCTGTCAACAAGAACATGTTCACGGGCGACTATTGCTACTATGACGACGAGAAGGGATATGCTATGGCAACCAAAAAGGCGGTGGCTATCGACTACTCGCAGAAGGACACGCTCTTCATGCATGCCGACACGTTTAAGATATTCACATTCAATATCAACACCGACTCGGTGTATCGCAAGATTCATGCTTATAACAAGGTGAGGGCATATAGGGTTGACGTGCAGGCCGTGTGCGACTCGCTTGTGTATAACTCCCTCGACTCGTGCATGTCGATGTATAAGGACCCGATAGTGTGGAACCAAAGCCAACAGTTGCTCGGCGAGGTTATCAACGTGTATATGAAGGACTCCACGATTAACCGTGCCCATGTCATCGGACAGGCACTGTCGGTGCAGCAGCTCTCCGACTCAATCCACTTCAACCAGTGCTCGTCGAAGGAGATGTTTGCTTATTTCGAGAATGGTGAGATCAAGCAGAGCCGTGCCAAGGACAACGTTCTGATAGTGTATTATCCCATCGACGATAAGGACAGTACGCTCATCGGTCTTAACTATACCGAGACGAGCGATATGCGAATGTTCCTGGAAAACCAGAAGATGAAGCGCATCTGGATGCCAAAGGCAGAGGGCGTGCTCTATCCTATGACTCAGGTGCCGCCCGACAAGTATTTCCTGCCCACTTATGCATGGTTTGACTATGTGCGTCCGCTCAACAAGCAGGATATCTTTAATTGGCGCGGAAAGAAGGAGGGCACCGAACTCAAAGAGGAGAAAAAACGACAGGCGCCGAAGAGGGAGCTGAAGAATTAAATCGCTTCGCGAAATTAAATAATTAAAAGATTAAAGAATTAAAGTTCTTTTTTTTATGAGCGACATAATACAGTTGCTGCCAGATTCAGTGGCCAACCAGATTGCGGCGGGAGAGGGGATACAACGTCCCGCGTCGGTGATCAAGGAACTCGTGGAAAACGCTGTTGACGCGGGAGCCAAGACCATCAATGTGCTGGTGGTGGATGCCGGACGCACGATGATACAGGTGATCGACGACGGAAAGGGAATGTCGGACACCGACGCCCGACTGGCATTCGAACGCCATGCCACGTCGAAGATTAGGCAGGCTGCCGACCTCTTCGACCTCCACACCATGGGATTCCGTGGGGAAGCACTTGCCTCCATTGCGGCTGTTGCTCAGGTGGAACTGCGCACAAGAATGGCTGACCGCGAGGTCGGTACGCTGCTCACCATCGAAGGTACGAGGGTGACGGGGCAAGAACCCGTGGCATGCCCCGTAGGCAGTAATTTCAAGATAGAGAACCTGTTCTATAATGTGCCGGCGCGAAGGAAATTCCTTAAGAGCAACTCCACCGAACTCAATAATATTATGACTGCCTTTGAGCGCATAGCACTCGTATATCCCGAGATATCATTCACCATGCACAGCAACGGACTTGAGGTGATGAACCTTCATGCTGGTACGTTGCGACAGCGCATCGTGGATGTGTTTGGTAAGCGACTCAACCACGACTTGCTGCCCGTTGAAGTGGAGACATCCATGTGCAGCATAACGGGATTTGTCGGCAAACCGGAATCGGCAAAGAAGAAGGGCGTGCAGCAGTATTTCTTCGTCAATGGCAGATACATGAAACACCCGTATTTCCATAAGTCGGTGATGAATACCTATGAGCGCATGATACCTGCGGGTATGCAGGTGCCATACTTTATCTATTTCACCGTTCCCGCGGGTGATATAGACGTGAATATTCATCCCACCAAGACAGAGATAAAATTCGAGAACGAACAGGCAATATGGCAGATTCTCACCGCATCTGTCAACGACAGTATCGGTAAGTTCTGCGAGATACCGTCGATAGATTTCGACACGGAGGGTCAACCCGAGATTCCTCTCTACGACCCCTCGTTGAATATCGCTCCACCCAAGCCTCAATACAATCCATCTTACAACCCCTTTGAAACGACGTCGTCGGCACATAAGGACAAGGTGATTGACCAATGGGAGGAACTGTATAAGGGTCTGCATTCAGGGGAGTCGTTCTCACAGGTGGAGCAGGAGCCATCTGCCGACCTCTTTGAGTCAAGCGGATTATGCAGTGCGCCCGAAGAGGGTGGGGTGGTGCAGTCGAAGATAGGTAACACTATCGAGGAGCGTTCGCCAAGCCATTATCAGTATAAGGGCAAGTATGTGATGACGGCAGTGAAGTCGGGACTAATGATTATCGATCAAAACCGTGCCGACATACGCATACGCTATGAGCGCTTTATGCGTCAGATGGAGCAGGAGGTGTCGCGCACTCAGAAGGTGCTTTTCCCCGAGGTGGTGCAGTTTGCCCCGTCTGCCAAGGTGATGGTGGTGAAGTTGCTGCCCTATCTGCAGAAGGTGGGATTCGACCTCACCGATCTTGGCGGCAATAGTTTTTCGGTTAATGGTGTTCCGGCAGGATTGGAGGGCATCAACAGTGTGTCTCTGCTACAGGAGATTGTGGCTGATGCAACCGAGAAGGGTTGCACGTCGGCAACGGACATTCACAGTACACTGGCATTGGGGATGGCGCGACGTTCGGCTGTGACCTATGGTGAGGTGCTTGGCAACGACGAGATGGAGACTCTCGTCAACGACCTCTTTGCATCCTCAAATGTGAACTATACCCCCGATGGCAAGGCAATACTTTGCATTCTGCCACAAAGGGACATTGAGCAATTATTGAATTAGGAATTAGGGATTAGGAATTAGGGATTAGGAATGAAAAAGTTTTTTATGATATTGGCAATGGCAGCGATGACTGCCGGAGCTCATGCCCAGGACGACATGACACTTGATGACGGAATGTCGGCATTGGCAGGAAAGAAATACACCGTTGTCACCAACGGTTTTTGGACAAACTGGTTTGTTGAGGCATCTGCCACCATGCCCAAGTTTGACAAGGTAGGCATGTCGATGTCACTCGGCAAGTGGTTCTCGCCCTCCATCGGAGTGAGAACAAAGTTTAATGCCTTCACGGCAAAGGCTGTTGAGGAGCAGGTGATGTTCAACCTCAGTACAATCCTCTGTGGATATAATGCCAAGAGGGTATATTACTTTGTGCCTTATGTAGGAGGTGGTATGTCGCTTGGCACTCCGTCGTTGCTCGGTGTGAGTGCGGGCATAATAAATAAGTTTCGCCTCTCCAAGCGTATCGACCTTAACATCGACCTCAACTACCGCGGCAGTGAGCGTTATGGCAATATCTCCGAGGTGACGGGTAAGACACGTCACGACCACTCCCTCAATCTCGAGGTGGGACTGACACTGAATATCGGTAAGACGAAATGGAAGAAAGAACCCGATGTACAGGGCATTCAGGAGATGTATCAGATGGAAATCGACGCTCTGAAAGCCACGATTGAGGATCTTGAGGGGAACAATTAGGAATGAGGAATGAGGAATGAGGAATGAGGAATGAAATTTCCATGCGCAGCCAATTCCTCATTCCTAATTCCTCATTCCTAATTAATCATTAAATCCTGCCGTTATCTCGCATATCTTGATGATAACGTTCATTGCCTTTTCCATCGACTGGATGCTTACGAATTCGTAAGGTCCGTGGAAGTTGACACCTCCGGCAAAGATGTTGGGGCAGGGAAGACCCTTGAAACTCAGTTGGGCACCGTCGGTACCGCCACGTATCGGTTGCACCTTCGGGCGGACGCCACATTCCTGCATCGCCTTTAGTACGATGTCGATGACATGCATGTTGGGCTCTATCTTCTCCTTCATGTTATAGTACTGGTCCTTGATCTCGCAATCCACCGTACCCTCACCGTATTTCTCGTTCATCTTCTTGGCACACTCTGCCATCAGTCGCTTGCGCGCCTCAAACTTGTCGCGGTCGTGGTCGCGGATGATGTAGGTGAGCTGAGCCTTCTCGGTATTGGTGTTCATACCAAGCAAATGGAAGAATCCCTCGTATCCCTCTGTTGTTTCGGGAGTTTCGTCGGCAGGGAGCATCGAAGCCAGTTCCACTGCCAGGCGGTTGGCGTTGATCATCTTACCCTTGGCATATCCCGGGTGCACACTCACTCCGTGGATAGTGACCTTCGCACCGGCAGCGTTGAAGTTCTCGTATTCCAACTCTCCCAGGTCGCCACCATCCATGGTGTATGCCCATTCACATCCGAATCGCTCCACGTCGAAGTGGTGGGCTCCCATTCCGATTTCCTCGTCGGGGTTGAATCCCACGCGGATGTCGCCATGCTTAATTTCTTTGTGGTCGCGCAGATAGCACATTGCCTGTATTATCTCGGCAATACCAGCTTTGTCGTCGGCACCGAGCAGAGTGTGTCCATCGGTGACGATAAGGTCCTCGCCGATGTGGTTGAGCAGTTCGGGAAACTTCTTCGGTGATGACACGATACCCTCCGAGAGGAGTATGTCACTACCGTCGTAATTGTTCACAATATGAGCCTTGATGTTGGCTCCCGAGCAGTCGGGACTTGTGTCATAATGACTGATGAATCCGATGGTAGGCACTTTCTGCTTACCCATGTTGGATTTCAGTGTGGCATAGAGATAGCCCTTGTCGTCGAGCTTTACATCATCGAATCCCTCGCGCACGAGTTCCTTCTTAAGATACTCGGCAAAAACGAGTTGTTTGTCGGTACTGGGGACGGTCTCACTGTCCTCTGCCGACTGGGTGTCAAACTTAGTGTAGTTTAAAAATCTTTCGGTTATATCCATAATATATATGTTATTTTCGCCACAAAGATACGTATTTTTGCAGACATGGCAAAATAATTTGCGATTTATTTTGTATTAAGAAGAAAAAGTGTTATATTTGCAGCCGATTTTGAAACAATATGTCAACTAAAATTAATAAATATATGTCAAGACAAAAGAAATTTATTCTGGATGAAAACCAGATTCCCGAGCAGTGGTATAATATTCAGGCCGATATGGTCAACAAACCATTGCCACCGCTTAACCCCGCAACTCACGAGGCTCTCACCGCAGACGACCTCAGTCATATCTTCGCATCTGAATGTGCCAAGCAGGAGCTCGACATGGAGCACGCATGGATCGACATACCCGAGGAAGTGAGGGAAAAGTATAAGTTCTATCGCTCCACTCCTCTTGTGCGTGCCTATGGTCTTGAGGAAGCTCTCGACACTCCGGCGCATATCTATTTCAAAAACGAGAGTGTCAATCCCCTCGGAAGTCATAAGATCAATTCGGCTATTCCCCAGTGCTACTACTGTAAGCAGGAGGGAACAACCAACGTCACCACCGAGACAGGTGCTGGTCAGTGGGGTGCCGCCCTCTCATACGCCGCCAAGATATTCGGTCTTGAGGCAGCTGTATATCAGGTTAAGATCACGATGGAGCAGAAACCCTATCGCTCGTCTATCATGCGTACATTCGGTGCTGCCGTGACAGGTTCTCCTTCTATGTCAACGCGTGCCGGAAAGAATATTCTCACCGTAGATCCCACGCATCCCGGATCGCTCGGTACGGCTATCTCCGAGGCTGTCGAACTCGCCACTACCACTCCGCATTGCAAATACACACTCGGTTCGGTGCTCAGTCACGTAACCCTCCATCAGACAATCATCGGTCTTGAGGCCGAGAAGCAGATGGAGATGGCCGGCGAATATCCCGACATGGTGATTGCCTGCTTCGGCGGTGGCAGTAACTTTGGCGGTTTGGCATTCCCCTTTATGCGCCATAACATTCTTGATGGCAAGACCACTGAGTTTATCGCTGCCGAACCGGCAAGTTGTCCTAAGCTCACACGTGGTGTCTTCCAGTATGACTTTGGCGACGAGGCAGGATACACCCCGCTCATTCCAATGTTCACCTTGGGTCATGACTTCAAGCCCGCCAATATCCATGCTGGCGGTTTGCGTTATCATGGTGCAGGAAGTATCGTTAGCCAACTCATCCGCGACAAGATGATGCACGGTGTTGACATCCCGCAGTTGGAGACATTCGAAGCCGGAATCATCTTCGCACGCTCTGAGGGTATCATTCCTGCCCCCGAGAGTTGTCACGCCATTGCCGCCACCATCCGCGAGGCGAAGAGATGCAAGGAGAGCGGTGAGCAGAAGACAATTCTCTTCAACCTCTCAGGTCATGGACTTATCGATATGCCTTCTTACGACCGATTCATCTGCGGTGACTTGCAGAATTATGCACTCTCCGATGCCGAAATTCGCAAGAATGTAAGTGGATTGGAGCAGATAATCAAGTAATATTGTTAAATCCAGTTAAAAATCGCTTGAATATTTGGTGGGTTCAAATTTTTGTTGTACCTTTGCACCCGCAAACAAGCGATAGGGCGCTTAGCTCAGTTGGTTCAGAGCGTCTGCCTTACAAGCAGAGGGTCGGGGGTTCGAATCCCTCAGCGCCCACAAACGAAGACCTTGGTTCATCAGAGCCAAGGTCATTTTTTATTTTAAAAATACACAATAAATTTGCATACTCAAAAAAATATTTGTATTTTTGTCGGCGAATTCTTAAAACGTCTAATAGTATTTGTTATCTATGACTGCAATGTGGCTCGCAATATATCAAGCATTTGCCTTTCCCGTGGGTACTGCCATGGGTGTGGCGCTTGTCGCCATATTATATGTGGTGGAAACCGAGTGGGGCAAGCGCAGGTGGGTGAAGGCTCTTCGCTCCACTAATATGGCTTGCTGGACTATCGGATTGATTGTCGTGGCATGTGTCATCGGGGGATTGCTTCCTGCCGAAACGTCATTCCAAACATCCATTCCCTTTGTGGTATTGCTTGTAGCCCTTATGGTTAATCTCACACTCATCGTGTTTCATCGCCTTCACACATTCAAGATGCGAAGCGACTGGACGTTTATGGCTATCCACGTAGGATTGTGGCTTGCCTTGTTCAGTGGACTTGTTGGGGCGGGCGACTCCAAAAGACTGAATGTCATCGTGAGTAGTGATGAGGAAACAAACAAGGCTTACGATGAAAACTACCGAACGGCATCTTTGCCTTACTCGTTACGTCTAAGCGAGTTCAATATTGAGACAAATGCCGCAGATGGATCACCTACGCAGTATTCCGCCAAGGTGCTCGTCGATGGAGAGCCTGTGGAGATTGCCGTCAACAGCCCTCACTCCCTGAGTCTGTCAGAGGATATGTACCTAATGAACTTCAACTCTACGAGGGAGAATGGCGAGGTGAATGTCTGTATGCTGACGATTGAGCGGCAACCATGGAAATATCCCATGCTTGCGGGGCTGTCGCTACTGCTTTTGGGAGCAGTAGCGAGATTAAAGAATTAAAAGATTAAAGAATTAAAGAGGATGATAAACTGGGATGTCTTTTTGCCCTTTGCCGTTGTTTCGGTGATATTATGGGGCATAGGTGCAGTGGCTGCATTCCGCAAGAGCGAGGGATGCAGTAGGGCGAGTGTCGTTTGCACTTTGGCGGGTATCGTGGTGTATGCGGTGTTCGTGGGGGGATTGTGGACAAGTCTTTCGCGCCCTCCACTGCGGACGTTAGGCGAGACACGCCTATGGTATTCCCTCTTCATGATTGTCTCCGGTCTTATAGTATATATAAGGTGGAGATACCGCTGGATACAGATGTTCTCGACGATAGTGGCTGCCGTGTTCATCTGCATCAACATCGCAAAACCCGACATACACGACCAGACCCTTATGCCTGCATTGCAGAGCGCATGGTTTGTGCCCCATGTCACTGTGTATATCTTCTCGTATAGTGTCTTCGGTTGTGCATTTTTGCTTGCCGTCAGCGGATTATGGCATAAAACCGACAAATATCTACCCTCAACCGATGTACTGGTGAATATAGGTATGGCATTCCTCACGTTCGGTATGATCTCGGGGTGTATATGGGCAAAACAGGCATGGGGAAGCTATTGGACCTGGGATCCCAAGGAGACATGGGCGGCAGCCACATGGTGTGCCTATCTTGTGTATATCCATCGTCGTCTCGGCAAGTCGTCCAAAAGCGACATCACCATCCCATACATCACCCTTGTCATCGGTTTTCTGCTGCTTCAGATGTGCTGGTATGGGGTGAACTTCCTGCCCAATGCCGCTGCAAGTATGCACAGTTATAACTAATAATAGTAACTACATCGTGTGCCTCATGCCATGCCATTGAGACTGCCGGTGTTGACAATCATGTGTTCTCCGACGGTATAGGCGGTCAGCTTGGTGGCATCAATGCTCCGACATCCTATAACTCAGTGTTCAACTTCGTGCAGTTCTGGGATGGTCGTGCAGCCAACCTCGCAGAGCAGGCAGCCGGTCCTCCCCTTAATCCAGTGGAGATGGGTTCGAAGTCGTTTGACGAGATTGCAGCCCGTCTTGCAGCCGATGCTGATTTCAACAAGCGCTTCCTCGCCTCATATCCCGAGGGTTTGAATGAGAAGACCATCACCGACGCCATCGCCGAATATGAGAAGACGCTTCTCACCCCCAATTCTCCCTTCGACCGCTATCTCAAGGGCGACAAGAACGCCATGACAGCCGAACAGATTGAGGGTTATGCCATCTTCAAGGACTATAAGTGTGCCACCTGCCATGCCGGTGTGAACATGGGTGGATTGTCATACGAGATGATGGGTCAGCGTGCCAACTACTTCCAGGACCGCGAGGTGAACACCAAGTCAGGCCTCACCGACTCCGACAACGGACGTTGGGCACAGACAAAGGTGGAGCGCGACCGCTATCGCTTCAAGACACCAACCCTGCGCAACGTAGCCCTCACATGGCCATACTATCACGACGGAAGTGTAGCCACACTTGAGAAGGCTATCGAGATGATGGCCGAGTATCAGGTGGGCAAAAAGATGTCCGAGGCAGAAGTCGCCAAGGTCAAGACCTTCCTCGATGCCCAGACAGGACAGTATCAAGGCAAGCCCTTGACAAACACCAATAAGCATTAACTTTTCTACTCCCTCGCACCGTATCAATGGTGCGAGGGTTTCACGAGATACACGGTGCCGATTTTTGTGCGTTTCCTCACTATTCCGTCGA
>OBLI01001109.1_pt1 | contig 27270 bp, 25 predicted proteins | sample 1519701 | NCBI WGS metagenome assembly OBLI01 (sample SAMEA3663005, study PRJEB22513) | pig gut metagenome | biome: pig gut; feature: pig-associated habitat; material: faeces | place: France | collected 2012 | reverse complement strand
GCCTCTGTCGGGACGGGTGCTGCTGCCTCTGTCGGGACGGGTGCTGCTGCCTCGGTCGGGACGGAACTTGTCGTTATCGTGACGGTGATGACCGCTGGAATGTCCGGGTGCAGGACGCGAGGGCAGCGGAGCGTGACCTACATGAGGACGCGAGGGCTTGGGCGGACGGCTGTGGAAGTGACGGTGCTTGTAGGGGCTGGGCGCGTGATGTGAACGGCGAATCCAGTTGGCACCGTGGAAGGTGTGGTAGATGGAAGGCGGTGCGTAGTAGCAAGTGCCCACAGCATAATGGTTGTAGATGGGGAAGACCCAAGCGCCGCGCAACCAGCGCAGAGGCAGGGTGAAGTAGGACAGCGTGGCGTAAAGGTCGTACTGCCACTTGGTGAGCACGCAGCGCAGGTCGGCATCGCGGTAGCGGTAATAGGCGCCAAAGCAGTCGCTCTCAGTGCGAACGTGCATAAGGTAAGTCAGGTTGATTTCGTAGGCGCATTCATACTGCTCAGGAGTGAGGTTCAACTCATACGCCATCTTGTCGGTCAGGAACCAGGCACGTGAGCGTGCTTCGTCGTAACTCATGGCTGCGGCACGAACAACGCATACTGTCAGCAGAAGTTGGAGGAGCAAAAAACGTTTCATAGTGCTGAGGTGTTTGGTGAATAATACTTGTCAGAGAAGGGGGCAGATAACTTGCGCAAGGGGCTTCACGCGGCGTCCTGTTCTTGCAACTTGTAAGCCGTTCTGCTTATTTCCTAACGTTTACAGTGCAAAAATCAGAACAACGCTTGACATAAGAAAACCGCATCAAGTATTTTAGTTTTCATACCGTCTGAAATTTGCATTTGTTAAAGAGGCTCGTGACATATAATTGTCCATTCGGCACATTTAGCATGGGAGAGCCCCACGCGGCCGCCCGTCAGAAGTTCATGTTCAGACCAAGACTGAGAAGTTCCTTGAACTGGAAGTAGGATTCACCTTCCTTACGCTGGCGAGCATCGTCGAAGCGGGGATAGAAGAAGAGCTTGGTGGAAAGGTATTTGTTGATGCTGAGGTTGATGGTGTTTTCCCATTCAATCTGCGTTTTGGAATAGTCGGAGAAGAAGTAGATGCGGGCGTCGTATTTGATGTTCTTGGCTATCTGCCAGCTGTATTTCACGGTGATATTCGAACCGTAGGACCAGTCGGTGCGATGGCCTTCGTTGATGCCAAACGATGTGGCGAGCCCCTTACGGCTCACGCTCTTGAACTTGACGGCGATGGGCGAAAGCGAGGCAGAGATTTGGAAGCGCTTGAGTTTAGCCTCGTAGTCCATACCTAACGAGAGGAGCGACTCGAAGGGCGACATGAAGTCTGAATAAACCTTGGGGTCGTTCTTCTTATAACCCTTGTAGAACTGGGTCCAGCTTTGCAGCGTCATGGTGTAGTACCAGTGCTTGGTGGCGCGCAGACCGAGTTTGTTGGTCAGACGCAGGAGGTCGGAATTGGTGAGGAACTTGTGCTCATCATCGTTTTGCGACGTCTGGAAACCAAGACGCATTTCCAGACAGTTATTAAATATGAACTTGCGCTGGTTGTTGTAGTTGGCATTGATGGTGGTAGAACCGAGGAGCGAATAGTTGCTCTCACCGCCCTGGTACCAGTTATCGGAGATGTAGCTCTGCGTAAACTGCAGACTGAAGTTGGTGCTGAAAGTCCAGAAGTTGGGCTTGCGCACCTCAACGGCCAAGTCCTCGTCGGTAATGACGGGCTCTTGCGGCACGGGGGCAGCCTCATTCTGATACTTGTCGGCCAGTTTCTCCTGCGCCTTCACCCCTTCCTTGATTTTATCCGACACATCGAGCAGTCCCGAGCCGGCCTCCTGAGCGGGCACAAGCCAAGGCTGGCGGGCATAGATGGATGACAGCAACGCGTCGGACCACTGCACGAGGTTGTCGGCATGCTCCGACATACTGCCACAGGAGGGCTGCCCAGCCTCACGCCCCGTCCCCACGGCATAGCTACGCTGCAGCACATGCGAGTGGAGCGAGGGCTGCCCGAAGAGCGATATATAATAAGGATTGGCCAGCGTGTCGGCTCCCGTGTAATGCCAACTGGCATAAAGCGTGCGCATGCTGTCGAGCACAGCGGCATAACGTTGCGCCACGCCAGCGGCCTGCGTCTGATACAACCTAACACGTGCATCCGACCGACTCGATTTATGATGCTGCGCCCCAACAGGCAGAGCAACACTCCATAATAATATAATAGAAAGAAGCAGGCTAGGCCAATAAGCTACGTATTTCATAGTTGTATGATAAATTTTACAGAAAAAGAATGGCGCAAAGTTAGCGCAAGGCGAGAGAAGGACAAAACGAAACACCGCAGGTTTTCAGTTTTGTCCTTCCGAGCCGCAGCCTAACTTCGGCGAAGCCAAAGTAGTGCAAGGCGAGTGAAGGGCAAAACGAAACACCGCAGGTTTTCAGTTTTGGCCAAAGGCATTTACCCGCATTTCATCTTTTTCCAACCAGCATCCCTATCGTGATTACTAAGAGAGTAAAGCAAATGAAGCGTAAAAAAGAACAAGTAGAGTTGACAAATCAAAGGGATAGGCAATGCCGGCTTCTGCTTTACAACACATTTGACAAGAATACGGGGAAGCATGTTTTTTATATTTAGCGAATTACCCTACTTTTGGCTCCGTCATAAACCAAAAACTACGAGACGATGCGTCAACTAAAAATCACACAGCTTATTACCAACCGGGAAGGGGAGTCGCTTGACCGCTACTTGCAGGAAATCAGCAAGGAGGACATGATCGGCGTGGAAGAAGAGGCCGAACTCGCCCGCCGCATCAAGAAAGGCGACCAAGAAGCCCTTGAGAAACTCACAAAAGCCAATCTGCGGTTTGTCGTTTCGGTGGCCAAGCAGTACCAGGGCCAGGGGCTTAGCCTCATTGACCTCATCAACGAGGGCAACGTGGGTCTGCTGACGGCCGCACAAAAGTTCGACGAAACGCGCGGCTTCAAGTTCATATCCTACGCCGTATGGTGGATACGCCAAAGCATTCTGCAAGCCTTGGCCGAAGACAGCCGCATCGTACGCCTCCCCCAAAACCAAGTGAGCAATGCCAACAAGGTGAACCGCTTTTGCAACCAGTTTGTGCAACAACACGAACGCCGGCCATCAGTAGAAGAAATAGCCACAGCCCTCGAAATGGACCCCGACAAAGTGGTGGCGGCCCTGGAAACGCAAGGCAAGCATCTGTCGGTTGACGCCCCGCTGGCAGAAGACGACAACACCTGCCTGCTCGACCTCCTGCCCAACCACGACAACACACAGAGCGACCCCGAAATGTCGGCCGAATCGCTCGTGGCCGAGGTAGACCGCGCCTTACACTCCCTGCCCACCCGCGAGGAGATGATACTACGCATGTCGTACGGCATCAAGGCTCCCGAGCTCTGCATAGAGGAAATAGCACGCCGCATGCACCTCAGCCGCGAACGGGTTCGCCAAATACGCGAAAAGGGCCTTGCCCTGCTTCGCACTGCCAACGTCGGTAACATTCTGCGCTGCTTCCTGTAAGACATATATATAAAGGAAGCATGGCGTGCACATGTACGCTTTTCACAAAGCCCCATCGAACCCATAGACAGATAAAAGAAAAGAGAACGTCCAAGTGATCGGATGTTCTCTACTTCTATTTGCAAAACAGTCGCTCGGCTGTTTGCGGTAGTGTCTTGTTGTGTTTACTTCAACGAAACAAGGATATCCTTCTCGGCCTCAGCCACGGTGAGCTTGTCCTCGCGGAGCAACCAACCGAGTGCCAGATAAAGATCCTTTTCACTCTTGGCCTTCACAGCCTTCTTCAAATCCTTACCAGAGAGTTCGCCTTCGGTGTGAAGGACCTCCCATACTTTACCGGCGAGTTCGCCTGCTTTTTCCTGCAACATAATTTGTTTGTAAAAGGTTCTACATAGCGCGCTGCACATCGCAACGCTTGAAATACGATGCAAAGTTAGGGTTTCTACCCTGATTAACAACATTTTGACAAAAGAAACCTCGGAAAAGTGCATGGTTTTCAACGCTAAACGCGTAAAACGCAATGTGCCTTTTACAATTATTGCCTTAAATACGGTGGCAATGAGAGCCAGCACGGTCATCCCTCAAGCCCCGCCGCGAGAGCGTCAATCACTACACAGTAAATAATAATGGGAGGTAAATGTAAAAAACAAGCGGCGCGGCAGCGTATGTAGTGGAAAAACAGTACCTTTGCACGCGAGTTTGGTAAAGGCCGGCACTCCCCGTTCGGGCAATCTCTCCATTTAGGGCCGTGCGCCCACCCCGTCCCTTCGGGCAAAGACCTGCTGAAACCTGCTCTTAGTACTAATCATTTTATATTAACTTTTTAAATGGAGAACTTAAAGCACATTGAACCGCTGTCTGATTTCGACTGGGACGCATTCGAAAACGGTACCGTTACCTCAACCGACAGCAAGGAAGAACAAGAGAAAGCCTACGACAGCACCCTTGGCCGTGTCAACGAGAACGAGGTTGTGGAAGGTACGGTTATCTCTATCAACAAGCGCGAGGTTGTTGTAAACATCGGCTACAAGAGCGATGGCATCATCCCCGTAAGCGAATTCCGCTACAACCCCGACCTTAAGGTGGGTGACGTGGTTGAAGTTTACGTTGACAATCAGGAAGACAAGCGTGGCCAGCTCGTACTCTCGCACAAGAAGGCTCGTGCCAGCAAGTCTTGGGAGCGTGTCAATGCAGCCCTTGAGAGCAAGGAAGTCATCAAGGGTTACATCAAGTGCCGCACGAAGGGCGGTATGATTGTAGACATCTTCGGCATCGAGGCCTTCCTGCCCGGTTCGCAGATTGACGTGAAGCCCATCCGCGACTACGACGTATTCGTGGGCAAGACGATGGAGTTCCAGGTAGTCAAGATCAACCAGGAGTACAAGAACGTGGTAGTGTCGCATAAGGCACTCATCGAGGCCGAACTCGAAGCCCAGAAGCAGGAAATCATTTCGAAGCTCGAGAAGGGCCAGGTACTCGAAGGTACTGTCAAGAACATCACTTCCTACGGCGTATTTATCGACCTGGGTGGCGTAGATGGTCTCATCCACATCACCGACCTGTCTTGGGGCCGCGTAAATGATCCCCGCGAAATCGTACAGCTTGACCAAAAGCTCAACGTGGTTATCCTCGACTTCGATGAAGAAAAGAAGCGCATCGCTCTTGGTCTCAAGCAGCTCACCCCGCATCCTTGGGATGCCCTCGATCCTAACCTCAAGGTGGGCGACAAGGTAAAGGGTAAGGTTGTTGTCATGGCTGACTACGGCGCATTCGTTGAGATTGCTCCCGGAGTTGAAGGTCTCATCCACGTGAGTGAAATGAGCTGGAGTCTGCACCTCCGTTCTGCTCAGGACTTCCTGAAGGTAGGCGACGAGGTTGAGGCTGTCATCATCAACCTGAACCGTGAAGACCGCAAGATGTCACTCGGCATCAAGCAGCTCAAGGACGACCCCTGGAAGGACATCGAAGTGAAGTACCCTGTAGGTTCACGCCACCAAGCCAAGGTGCGCAACTTCACCAGCTTCGGCGTATTCGTAGAACTTGAAGAGGGCGTAGACGGCCTTATCCACATCTCAGACCTCTCTTGGACCAAGAAGATCAAGCACCCCTCTGAATTTACTCAGATTGGTGCCAACATCGAGGTTGTTGTACTCGACATCGACACGGTCAACCGTCGTCTCTCTCTCGGTCACAAGCAGCTCGAGGAGAATCCTTGGGACGTATTTGCCACTATATTCACTGAAGGCAGCGTTCACGAGGGTACTATCATCGAACTCATGGACAAGGGTGCCGTAGTGCAACTTGAGTATGGCGTAGAAGGTTTCGCCACTCCCAAGCACCTCGTGAAGGAGGATCACTCGCACGCCAAGGAAGGCGAAAAGCTTCCCTTCAAGGTGATTGAGTTCAACAAGGATCTCAAGCGCATCATCCTTTCTCACAGCCGCACCTTCGAGGATGCACAGCGAAGCGAAGCCCGCGCAGAGCGCAAGGCTGCCCGCAAGGCTGCTCCCCGTAAGGAGGAGGCTACCGCTACCATCCAGAACCAGGCTGCTTCAACGAGCCTCGGCGACATCGCTGACCTCGCTGCTCTGAAGGCCAAGATGGAAAAAGGTGAGTAATCAAGCCTAACCCCGTCTGCGCAGCGCTCTAATTAGCCCTGCAAGCAGATTTCTCTTAACGAATGCCGCAAGCCGCCCCGTGCTTGCGGCATTCTTGTTTCAGCCATAGGCAGCCTGTTTGCACACGCCGCTTCGATATCATTATCACTCATTGACTTGGCGCACATGGCATCACGAATTTCACATAATAGGTATAACGTAAAAGCCCCGGCTCGTGAAAGTCGGGGCTTTGTTTACATGATTACTTGAATGTGAGCAATAAGAGGAGGCGTAACTGATGGCGCGGCTTCGTGGCATTAGCCTTCCTCCTAATACTCGCTCGTAAAGTGAAAGCGAATGTGCTCAAAGTCTTGCTGAGCCATTTGGAGCACGTAGCCGGAGTCAGCCAGGAAAACGTCGCGGCCTTCACGATCCTTGGCCATGTACTGGTATTTGCGCTTCTTGAAATTCTCAAGTTCTGCCTCATTGTCGCTTTCTATCCAGCAAGCCTTATACAGGTGCACAGGTTCCCAGCGGCATTTGGCGTTGTATTCGTTTTCAAGGCGATACTGTATGACCTCAAATTGCAACTGACCCACGGTTCCGATGATTTTGCGGCCGTTAAACTGGTTGACAAAGAGTTGCGCCACGCCTTCGTCCATGAGTTGCTCAATACCTTTGTTCAGCTGCTTGGTCTTCATGGGGTCGGCGTTCTCAATATATTTGAACATTTCGGGTGAGAAGGAGGGCAGACCGCGGAAGTGGAGCACTTCGCCCTCGGTCAGCGTGTCGCCTATCTTGAAGGTGCCGCTATCTGGCAGGCCTACGATATCGCCGGGCCAGGCTTCGTCGATAGTGCTCTTGCGCTGTGCCATGAACTGGGTGGGTGAGGTAAATCGGAGCGTTTTGCCGTGGCGTACATGCAGGTAAGGCATATTGCGCTGGAAACGGCCCGAGCATACCTTGCAGAAGGCGATGCAGGAGCGGTGGTTGGGGTCGATGTTGGCCGTAATTTTGAAGATGAAGCCCGTAAACTTTTCCTCGTCGGGCTGCACCAGTCGTTCCTCAGCTAACGTGGGACGCGGTGTGGGGGCTATCTGCACAAAGCAATCGAGGAGTTCGCGCACACCGAAGTTGTTGAGCGCCGAACCAAAGAATACGGGGGCCACTTCAGCCGCCAGGTAGTCGTCGTGCGAGAATGCGGGGTAGACTCCATCCACCAGTTCCAGGTCGTCGCGCAGTTGTGCGGCATCGGCCTCGCCCACGTTGTCCTCCAGTTCGTGGCTGTGAATGTCAACAGCCACCTTTTCCGTCACCTTCTGCTTGTCGCTCACGAAGAGGTTGAGTTGCTGCTCGTATATGTTGTAGACGCCCTTGAAGCGTGCACCCTGGTTAATGGGCCACGACAGCGGGCGCACCTTGATTTGCAGTTCTTGTTCGAGTTCGTCCAGCAGGTCAAAGGGGTTTTTACCCTCGCGGTCCATTTTGTTGATAAAGATGATGACGGGCGTCTTGCGCATGCGGCACACCGTCATAAGTTTGCGCGTCTGTGCCTCCACGCCCTTAGCACTGTCGACCACGATAATAGCAGAGTCGACAGCGGTAAGCGTGCGGAAGGTGTCTTCAGCAAAGTCCTGGTGACCTGGGGTGTCGAGAATGTTCACTTGGTATCCGTCGTAGTCGAACTCCATGACGGAGGTGGTGACGGATATACCGCGCTGCTTTTCTATCTCCATCCAGTCGGAGGTGGCGGTTTTCTTGATTTTGTTGCTTTTCACGGCACCGGCTACCTGTATCTGTCCGCCAAAGAGGAGGAGTTTCTCGGTGAGTGTGGTTTTACCGGCATCGGGGTGCGAAATAATGGCAAAGGTGCGGCGACGTTCTATTTCCTGATTCATCGTGGCTGTTGGGGTTCGGGGAACGGTTTGGGGTTAAAAAGCATTTTGCGACGCAATCACAACGATGCGTCAGAGCGCTTTGATACAAGCCTTGAGCGAGTCCTCCCACCAAGGAATATCAATGCCGTAGGTACGCTTGATTTTCGATTTGTCGAGCACAGAGTAATGCGGACGCGGGGCAGGCACAGGATAGTCCTCGGTGTGGATGGGGCTCACCTGGCAGGAGTCGATGCCTGCGAGGCGGTGTATAGCCTTAGTGAAATCGTACCACGAGGTAACGCCCTCGTTGCTGAAGTGGTAGACGCCGGGCACAATGCCGCGTTCTACTGCCAGCAGGATGACGCGGGCCAAGTCACGGGCATAGGTGGGCGTGCCAATCTGGTCGAACACCACGCCGAGTTGCTCGCGCTCACGGCCCAGGCGTATCATGGTTTTCACAAAATTGTTGCCAAAGGTTGAGTAGAGCCAGGCGGTGCGTATCACCATGGAGCCTGCGCACTGACGTATGACACTCTCCTCACCAGCCAGTTTGGTGCGTCCGTACACTGAGTTGGGGCAAGTGTCGTCGTCCTCACGGTAGGGACGGCAAGCAGTGCCATCGAACACGTAGTCGGTGCTCACCTGTATCATCGTGCCGCCTACCGAGGCCACAGCCTCAGCCAGATAGCCCGGGGCTATGTGGTTGAGCAGGTCGCACAGTTCGGCGTTGTCCTCGGCCTTGTCTACGGCGGTAAAGGCAGCGCAGTTGATGACAATGGAGATGGCGTGCTGCTCTACAAACTGATACACGGCCTTGCGGTCCGTGATGTCGAGTTCATCCTTATCGGTGAAGTGGAAGCAGCAGGTGTCAGCATATTGCGGCGCAAGTTGCTGTATTTCGTTGCCCAGTTGTCCGCGGCATCCGGTCACTAATATCTGTTTCATGTGTGGGGGTTGGATTTGCAAGAAGATATGGTAGGGGAAGGATTGGGAGGGTTGACGCCAGAGGCGGCGCTACTCCTTTCTATATTATATAAGGAGAGTGGGCTGGGCACGCGCCACGAGTCAATCGTTGTCGAGCTGCTGCTCCACGCCTTGCAGGTAATAATCGGACAACTGCCCAAGCCATGTGCTGATGGTCTTGACGGCCTCAGCGGTGCCCTGACTCAGGGGCTTGTGTTGCAGACGCAGGAGCATGACCCCATAGAGCGCGTTGAAGCAGGTGGTGAGTTCGGCCAGGCTGCCAGGCCGCTGCTCGTCAGGCTGAGGTGGTTGCGCCTCCTTACTGCGCAACTCCACAATGAGGGGCAGCACCTTATAGTACATTTCCCGGTAATACGGAAACTTGCCCGAGGCCAGCAGTTTGTCGTGCAGTTCGGCCAACGTCTGCATCACGTTGAGCGACATGCGCAGATGCCCCTTTTCCCTCACTCCCTCGCTCAGCATCATCTGGCAGAGGTCAGCATACCATTGCCGCATCTTGGCACGCTCCTCGGGCGACACCTGGAAGTGCGACAGATAGGCCTCATCAAGTCTCTCGGGGTTGCAGTCGTAGGCACGCAGCAAGTCCTCAAGTTGCCACAGATAGAGCAGATACTCGGCACGGTTGGTGCGCCGCAGTTTTTCGGCTATAAGCATGTCGTAAGGATGTTTTTTGGGGAAACACAAAAACAAAGACAGACGTTCGGGCGAGGGTGTGTCAAGATGCCTTCTGTTTGACACATCGCCATCCCTCGTCAGTACAGGCTGAGGTTGAAGAGGGTCATGGCTGCATAGATGACCGAGGCGCCCAGCACAATGCACCCGATGGTGCGGTTAAGACGCATCATGCCACGCACGCCGAAGTTCCGCTTCATGCGGTTGATGACGTACGTCAGCCCCAGCCACCACAGCATGGCACCGCCCACAATGGAGAGGTAGCCCACGCACTGTCCGAACCAGTTGCCTGGAATGACGAACGTGAGCATGTTGTAAAGTGCGATGAAAAGGAAAATAATGAGCGGGTTGCTCAACGTCACAAGAAATGCGGTGGTAAAATTGTGCAGCAGCGTGCCCTTGCTACGCGGCGTGGGGCGCAAGCACTTGCGCGGGTCGGTGCGGTACATGTAGATGCCGAAAATAAACAGCATCGCGCTACCCAGCAGTTTCAGCCAGAAGAGGTTTTCCTTGTTATCGATAAAATCCATCACGAGCGACATGCCGAAACCTGTAATGAGGGCATAGATAATGTCGCTCAACGCTGCACCTGCACCCGTGGCCACACCATAGGCACGGCCTTTCTGCAACGTACGCTGTATGCAGAGTATGCCCACTGGTCCCATGGGCGCCGAGGCTATGATGCCTACAAGCAGCCCCTTGAAGACGAGCAGCAACGGACTGGCAAATTCTAAGAAAATATTGTTCATGGGCAATGAGGACCATGCCGGCCCTGGCCTATAATAAAGGAGGCTTCCTATGCGTTCGAATTGCCTGCTTTCCGGTTTTTCTCTGGGTGTAGCGTATCTGTTTTCTGAGAGCAACGGAAAGATGACAAAACGTAAACCTCCAATTTCTAAACTTTGAGAGGTGGAATTGTATAGAAACCACCCGTTAAGGACGCCTTAGGGGAAACGCGTGTTGAACACTTGAAATCTACCTTGTCGTACCACAACAAGCATTCCACACTTGCCTTCTACGTCCTCTTTTCAATCATTTACAGGGGCAAAGTTACGCCAAACTATGTGAAACGCCAAACAAATGCCTTGAAAGGTAGGTTTACTGCGCGCAATGCGCACCACCCCCCTACCCCAGCCTGGCTTTCGACAAACGGACGCTCTTTCAGCAAAAGCACACATCGGCCGCACCAAGAGTCCGATGCAGCCGATGTGGGCATTTTTGAAGATAGATGGGTTCTATTTCATTCCCACCGTACATTTAATACTGCAAATAGGGATTGCGCAAACGCTCCTCGCCCACGGTGGTGGGTTCGCCGTGGCCAGGATAGACCACCACTTCGTCGGGCAACGAGAGGACGCGCTGCTGCAAGGCAGTGATGAGCGTAGGCTCGTCGCCCCCAGGCAGGTCGCAGCGGCCTATGGCACCGTGGAAGAGGCTGTCGCCGCTAAACAGCAGACGCTGAGGCTCGGCGTAAAAGCACACCCCACCAGGCGTGTGGCCCGGGGTGGCAATGACCTGCAGTGCGCACTGCCCGAAAGGCAGCTCGTCGCCATCGCTGAAGGTGGCGGCTACGGGCGGGAGCGTGAGCGGCAACGAACGATGCATGAATTGCTGCATCTGCTTCACGCTTTGCTCGTAAGTGTCACGCTCGGCCTTGCATATTTCAATAGCCACACCCCACTCATCGTACACAAACTGCGCACCGAAGATGTGGTCGAAGTGGGCGTGTGTGTTGAGCAGGCGCTTCAGGGTCAGCCCCTTATCGTGCACAAAGTTCTTCAGAGCCTGGCGTTCTTCGGGATAGAAGGCTCCACAGTCTATCATCACTGCCTCGCGTGTTTCGTCCCACACCACGTAGCAGTTTTCCTGTATCATGTTGACCTCAAAACACTGCAGGTTGAGTTGTTGGCTTGTCATAGTTTAAGAGTTTATAAGGGTACGTAGACCACTTTTTTGGTTTCAAAAAATGCTTCGCTGAACACCTTACTGAGTTTCCACACACGAGCCACCTTAGCCATGGATGCCAGTTCGTCCTGCACATCGCCCCCTTTAAGGCAGAGCAGCCCGTTAGGCAGTTCGTTGCGGTGTTCATGGTGCACGTTTTTGCGTATGAGTTTCACCAGATCGGTGGCATTCATCACGGCGCGGCTCACCACGAAGTCATATTTTCCCTTCTCCTCAAGGGCATTACGGTGCTCCACCTCCACGTTCTGCAGCCCGATGGCCTGCGCCACCGCCTGCGCCACGCGGGTCTTTTTGCCAATGCTGTCAATCAACTTGAAGTGGCACTGCGGAAAGAGTATGGCCAGGGGGATGCCGGGAAAACCGCCCCCCGTACCAATGTCGAGCAGGCGCGTGCCGGGCACAAACTTCACCGCCGCAGCAATGCCAAGGGAGTGCAGCACGTGGTGGGTATAAAGGTTGTCAATGTCCTTGCGTGAAATGACGTTGATGCGGGCATTCCACTCGCGGTAAAGCCCATCGAGTGCGGCAAACTGCTGCTGTTGCTCGACAGTGAGGTCGGGAAAATACCCGAGTATTTGTTCTATTCCATTCATTATTCGTTGTATTGAGGCTCGGTTGTATCCATAGGAATGGCTGCAAAGGCGCGGGGATGTCATACACAGCGCACACCGCTCCTGCCAACATCGTGTGGCCATCTCATAACCTCCTTCCGTGTCCGAAAGGCACAAAACCGTTTGGGTATCCTTTCTTCCTATTACGAAAAGGCAGGAAATGCGTTGCCACGGCGGCATGGCAACGTTATTACGGCGGCGTGGCAACGTTGTTACGGGCCCGTGGCAACGTTGTTATGGACCCGTGGCAACGTTGTTATGGGCCCGTGGCAACGGACGATGCGCCGTGTAAGCATAGAAAAGTGCCTTACAGGAACGGCAATAAGCTATAGCGCAACGGACATAAGCAACTGTTTCTCAGAGATGTAAATAACAGTTCTCTAAACGAGCGGCCTGCTCCGCCATGCTTGTAAATGTTTCTCACTTCAAAGGGGCTACGAAAACGGAAATACGAAGGAACTAACAAAGCAGTTTGGCCCCATAAGAAGTGCCACTTGCCAAGGAAATGGAAGTGCTTACCAGTAAGGAGAAACAATCAGCAGAGGTTACTTCCTGACAGAGGGTGCGGGAGACGCAGCCCTCTGAATGGGATAGCAACCGCACGGGAAACATTCCACAGCAGACGTCGGGGCATGAAAAAAGCGGGCACTCGGTGTGACATGTCCGCCTGTCGGAATCATATAGATGCGTTTACCATTTCTCCACGCCCTGCAGTTAACGTGTCCCGCTGATTTTGTGCAGCGCAATTTCGCCCACCTTATACACGTAGCGCAAGGCCTCGTAGCACACGTTGCTGTAGATACCATGCTTACGGAGTGCCCGCTGGTGGTCACGCAATATCTGGCGGTGGCTTGACAGGCCACTCGTGGAAGCGCCGCCGGTGCGCATGGTGACAAAGTCCATGTGAAGGTAACGGATGCGGATGCGATGCACGTAGATGAAACGCAACAGCAGTTCGAAGTCGGCCGCCACCTTATACGACAAGTCAAATTTGCCGTAGGCATGAAACAGGATGCGCCAACAATAGAAACTGGGATGGGCGGGCATATAGCCAAACCGCATGAGTTGGCGATGAAAGAAGCGTGAAGAATAATAGCGCACCGACTTCGTGAGGTCGGCATGGCTCACATAATGCACGTCGCCATACACGGCATCGACGCACGCACTCTGGAAAGTCTTGGCTATGTTGGCCAGCACTTGGTCGGACGTATAGAAATCGTCGCTATTGAGCATGCCCACCACATCGCCCGTAGCCATTGCGATGCCTTTGTTCATGGCGTCATAGAGACCGCGGTCGGGCTCGCTCACCCACCGCATACGCCCCTCGAAGCGCGGTTCGTAGGCTCGCAACATGTCGATGGTGCCGTCGGTAGAGGCTCCATCCACCACAATGTATTCGTAATCCTTGTACTGCTGACGAAGCACAGACTCAAGGGTGTCGCGCAACGTCGCTGCTGAGTTATATGTAACGGTAATGATGCTGATTACCATGGGATTTATATTCGTTTTTTGATCCAATGCTTTACGGCATAGGTGTGTCGCTCAAAACACCAATACACACCATAGCACACAAGCATTCCTATGAAAGTATAGGCAAAATAGAGGGCAACAGACTGCAGTGTGAGGTAGGCTGCTCGCTCCGCACCGTAGTTTTGCAGCAAACGCATGACTAACACATGCACCAGATAGAGCGTATAGGAGAACGCAGCCAATTTAGTACCCCAATGGTTCAGGGCAAGCGATGCTTTGTTACGCGGCTGGATGAGCAGCACCTGTTGCAAGAAAAGACAAAAGTTGAGACTGAAAATGATTTCGAGGCTCTGTCGGTTCTGCGTGGGCAACATTTGCACAAGCGAACTCGTGACATGACCGCCCGAAGTCAACTGCAACACCATAATCAAGACTGGCAACAGGATGAGCGTGAGCCCAAACACCCATTTGTTAAAACGCTTGGGAGTCACTACATACGTCAGCGCTCCTAACATCCAAATTAGCAGATAATATGCCTGCAACTTGGTAAAGACTAGAAAACAAACTGCCGCGAGTACCCACCCCCAATACCGACTTCGCTGTCTGGTAGAGCAAATAGCAAGCACTAAGCCGCCAGCAAGGATATAAAACCAGACTTCGTAAGCAAGTGACCAAAGAGGCTCTATGACGAGTCCCGTCCATATGCCCTGCAACGAAAAGAGGCAACCGAACCAATCAGTCCATACTATAGGATTGCCGCAGATGAGATCCTTGGGAATGCACAGCAAGAGAGCAGAAAGGAGCGGCAACATGATGCGCACAAAGCGGTCGACAGCATAACTCTTGATGCAGAACGTACCCATTCGGCATTTCTCAATGGCACGACCTCCCACCAAAAAACCGCTCAGCACAAAGAACACCAGCACGGCCTCATGCCCCAAACGTGTAAAAGCATAAAAGAGGAAAATACCAGGTGTTTGCTGCTCGGCCGGCAACCACGAATATTCGGGAAGGAAAGCACCACGATAATGGCACAACAGAACGGCAAATGCGGCGAGGAAACGGATGAGGTCTAACCAATAGAAATGGTTTTGCTCTTCAGCTGGGGGGGTAATTAGTCGATTGGTTCATAATTGTTTGTCTGAAAGAATTCTGGGAAGTTGATTTATTGCTTCTATAAGGTTGTATTACCGTACGTCTGCCACCTTACAAGATCTATTATTGACCGTGATGGCACAACCTGTGAACTGTTATCAGCTTTTTATACTGACACGTGCCACTTGTCGCGTATAAACATTCTCAGGGCATCCTTATCATCCCCGCAGGCTTTCTTGGCTTCGAACACCTTGGCATCAACCAGCGTGCGATACCACCAGCCTTGCATGAAGTCCCAAAGAAAGCCCTCTTTCCCGTCAAGAAAGCCAAGCTTGATGATGTAGCGATACACAAAATAGCCAAAGGCACGCCAGAACAGGGGCATTCGCGCATACTTGGCTTTCTGCGCGCGCTTCTTGGCCACCTCCTCACCATACTCTTGCGCAACTTGCTGCACATCGGTCAGGTGGTACTCAGCATCGAGCAACAAAGCAGCCTCGCGGGAAGCATAGCCTACATGCTTGATGGTGAACTGGCCAAAAGTCATCAGGTTGTCATCCACGAACTGATGTTTCATCTTACGAGTTTCGCCCTCTACGGACAGGTGTTCATCCATCAGGCGCTTCTCATAGCGTGCCCTACCCTTCCGAAACAAGCGGGTAATCCACACATCATTTACAATGCCGTGCTTGAGTATCTTACCGGCATAAGCGCGCGCGAGAGAGAGAGAGAGGGCCGCCACAGAGGCGGGCATGTGGGGCAGTTCTTCCTGCAATTCATGCACAAGATCGGGCATCAGATACTCGTCGGCATCAAGTCGTAATATCCACTCCGTGGTGATGGGCAGATTGTCTAACGCCCAATTGAACTGCTCGGCCTGGTTGCCCGGGTACTTGTGCACAACCACCTCCACATTATCGAACTCCTGACAAATCTCAGCCGTTTTATCAGTAGAGGGGCTGTCAACCACCAAAACAGCCTTCACAATCGGACAAATACGTTCCAAGCATCTTTTTATGTGCAACTCCTCGTTCAATGTGAGGATTATAACAGTGACATCAAGCATTTATCTATTTATGGTATTAAGGAAAAACGATATTATCCAAATTTCATTTTTATTCTTCCATATAAGGTTGGTTCACCATTTACCTCTTCTACTAATGGATTTTTGTATGAAAGCTTAAACAACATCGTGTTTGAATTTAGAATTCGATGAAATTCCTTTGGACTACATGGCTCATTCAGTTTGGCTTCAAGATCCCATGTTTGTTGATTATTGTACGGCAGTTCATCAATTACACGTCTGATTTCAGGTACATTATCATAACCGATTTTCATAAAATAGTTCATCAAGAAATAATCAACGAACGGAATATCTTTCTTCAAATACTCAAAGAAACACATTCTCACGAACTGGAACATAGGGGATCCAGGCGTAGCACAAAGAAAGTAATTCTGCCATCGGCCATCTTCAATAAAATATCTTTTCGGAGGAAATTTACAACTATAGAACTCACTCGAAAAAAAGACATCTGGAAGGCTACGCGTGGAAAGCAAAGTGGCATCAATCCATACCCCACCTTTTTCGTATAACAGACAAGTTCTAATGATATCTGCGAAATGAGCATGAATTATTTTCCCCTTCTTATACGTATCAACAATATAGTCTGGTATTGAACAATAGTGCATGTAATTATCTAATGTTAATACCACTAATTCATGTCCATTTGCATGTTTTCGCAAAGCATTCAAACAAATCTTGCACACTTCAGGCATATTCTTTTCTCCTTGAAGCCAACATACCCAAATCATCCCCCCCATTGGGTTAAAAACGCGTTGGTCGTCTTCTACTTGAAAAGATGCTATTTTATCGCCAATAATCTTATATATAGAATTCTCCACTTGTCCCAAACGGCGGAAAAGGATGGGACGACCAATAAATTGCGGCAGGTTATTTAATATGCCCCAATATATTACTCTAAGCCCCTTAGCAAAGCCGTATGTTCTTATAAAGAAGCTGCATTTCTGAATTAGAGATAGTATCTTCATTAATTATTTATTACGTCTAACAATAACCTTTTCCATTTGCCAACTATCTGTTCAAGCGAGAAATCCTTCGCTTTCAACATTGCCGATTCCGACATGTTAACAAATAACTTTTCATTTTGCATTAACAAGTCCATTTTAGCAACAAAAGCATCATCTGAATATGGTTGCGGTATTATAAAACCATTCAAACCATCGTCAATGATATCATGTACAGTTGGAAAACTATCAAATACCAAAGGCACCACTCCATACTCCATACCCTCTGCAATTACCAAGCCGAAACCCTCGTAAGCTGAAGTCATCAAGAGCAATTTCGCATCCTTATAATAAGCATTTGGTTTTTGGAACCCCTCTATCGTTATGTTCTTCAATCCTTTCTTATGGATACGCCCCTGCAGATCATCTCTGTCTGGGCCGTCACCAACTATCTTCAAACACCAACTTGGGTATTGATTCTCCAGTTTCTCCCAGATGTCAACAATTCTGTACGTACATTTTTGGTTATACTCTATACGACCCACATAAATAATCTCATTCTTCTTGCATATATGTTCGCCATCGTATGGTTCAATAGTGAGCGGATTGGCAATAGTACAAAATCTCTCACTATCATTACTCTTCCAAGTAAAACGCTGAGCAATGGAAATGAAGCTGGGGGAAAGTGTAATGAATTTCGCACATTGAGAAATGGTATAACGTAAACTTAGTCGAGAGGCTAATGTAACAAGGAATAGTCTCAGATAGTTCATCAAACGACAGCCTGTATGATTGCGCAAATCGATTCTAACCTGTTCTATCTGAAAGTTAGAATTGGGAAGATTGTGATGCACACCGATCATCTTACACTTAGTGCCCTTCATTGCCCTGCTACATAAGCGAGCCACATAATAAGGTACTACCCATTGGTTGATAAGGATATCAATATTATCCCCTACAAGAATGGTGTGTAGCTTCGTAACGTTTGTAGCTGAAGAGACAGGCTTTTGTAATGGGTAGAACTTGACTTTTTCACTCAGAGGTATTGGTACTTTTTCGTTTGTTGGCTGTTCAAAAGATACTAATGAAACACCAAAGCCTTCTCGAATGAACTCATTAGCCAAAACTGTTGACACGACCTCCACACCACCAACACCAGGGTATTTCCCCATTAAAAACATTATGTTCATACTAATCCGAAAAACTTCTTTGCTTTATAAATTTTGCAGGATTCCCACCCACAACAGTCCAAGGTTGCACATCCTTAAAAACTGCGGCACGCGCACCAACCACAGCCCCTTCGCCAATAGTAACCCCCATATTAACAAAAGCATCTGCTGCAACCCAAGCATAGTCACTAATTACGATGGGAGATGTTATGAGAGAATTTTTAGGATCTGTGATATCATGTCCTGCGGTACACAGAAAAGCCCCTTGTGATACTACCGCATTATCTCCTAAAGTAACATGGGCTTTATTGTATATCTTTGCATGTGGGCCAATACAACTGTTCCTTCCCATTTTTAAGTTCCAAGGAGCAAAAATTTTAGCAGTTGAGAACACAGACACATCCAATGGAAGCTGCGCCCCAAAGGCTCTAAGAATCAAGTTTCTAAAATACCTTAATGGAGTACCAGGGAGAAGTCTAAATACTGTAGCATTAACAATACGCCACAATAATTGTTTCTTACGGTGAGGCTTGTCCTCATGATACTTTGAAAGATTTATGGATAATCTTGTCTTATTCATCTGTCGCTCTCTAATAGTTTGGGGCTCCCCCATATAGTAAAAATCAAATAGAATATGCAACTGATGTGTACACATTGGCCGTATCTGCCACTTTCGCACCAAAGGCACGAAGCAGGAAGCGCTTCCAAGGCATACCAGCTGAACGCGGCAGAAACCATGTGCCAAGAGGCCACACCAGACCCCACAACAAGCGTAGCAACTGGTGCGAACGCGAGAGTTCGTTGTGGTAGTGCGACAAATCGATTGTTGAATTTGTCATACCATGAAAAGAGTGTTTGAAATGTTTAAAAATAAACCTTGATAATGATGTTGGCTTATGCATCCACGAAGTCGGGACGGTTTCCTCTACGCGCAAGCCACAAATAAAGTTGCCACATCATGTGCGCCACGTGGTCTGCAGCATATTTCTCCGCCACCAGTTGCCGACCTCGCTGTGCCATGTCCAAAAGTTGCTGTGATGAGAGTTCTACAATTTGTTGCATGATATTAGCCAAGGTTTCGGGTTGGCAATCCGTCCACCAGCCGCATTGGTTGTCATTCAAGTCGCGCCAAGGCGTGCCTAAACTTGCGATCACAGGTGTACCCACAGACAGAGCCTCGGGAACAATCATACCAAAGTTCTCCTGTTTTGACGGAACAAAGAGTGCGGCCAAAGCGGCCAAGCGCTCATATTTAGTCATTCCATCTACAAAACCAACAAACTCCACGTTTTGCTCCAACTTCAGGCGATGCACTTCGCTACGCAGGAATGCTTCATAGCGATCATCATATTTGCCCATAATATGCAACGACACACGTTGGCGAATATCAGGATGAAGCAGAGCAAGCGCATAGATGATGCGCTCAACCTGTTTGATGGGATGCAATCGACCCAAGAACCCCAGCACTATCCGCTGTGTATGAAAGTTATTATGGCAAAGACGGAATCGTTTGTCGGAATAGATTTGTTCCAACTCCTGAGGTAGCGTCACAGCATTGGGAATAATGGCAATGGGACCTTTATACCCGAATTCACGACAGTATTGGCGTTCCTGCTCACAGGTGGCATGCAAGCAAGCGGCGGAATGGATGTCCTTGTTGAACCACAGTTTGAGCATGGGCACTTTCTTCCAGCGGCTGATGGCTAAGGCCGTGGGATAAAGCATGCCATGTGGCGAAAGGACGTAGGGCTTTTGTCGGGCACGCGCTGTCTGGCAAGTTACATGCGAGGTGTACGACCACAGTGCATTGGCATGATAAACATCGTAGTCCGTGCTTCGAAGAAAGCGTGCAATGTTGCGCGAGAAGCCCAGCGGCGTCTTATAATCACACGGGACATCGTGCATCCACGGTCTACCCTGTCCTAACATATCTGGCGAGGAGGCCGTAAGCAAATCTACGTGCGCCCCAAGGCGGCTGAGCCCCTCCATTAACTCGAACGTACATGACGAAGGCCCGCCGGATTGTGCTGACAGCCCCGGTATGGTTTGCAGTGCTTTCATGTTTTAGGCTCGTGAACACGGACCTTCTGCGATGGAGGAGGCTCTACCCGCTTTAAGATCCTCGATTAATTGTATTAAACTCTTCGCTGCATGTTGAGGGCTCCACAATGTCTGCATGGAGTTACATGCATGCTGCCGCATTTGCATAAGTTCTGCCTGATGCGTCAGCAACCACTCAACCTTATCCGCAAGTGAACCGACATCTCCACTACGGAACGAAAAACCATTATAGCCATCCTTTATCAAATAGCCCGTACTTCCTATGGCATCCGAGGCTACCAAAGCGCAGCCATTGGCCATAGCCTCATTGGCCACTGCTCCCCAACCTTCGTAACGGTCGGAAGTAAAGAGGAAGATGGCATGCTTTCTCATGGCTTGTAATATCTGCTCGTTGGGCATGGCGCCATGAAAGGTTATAACGTCCTGCAACTGCAACTTATTCACCAGTGCCTTGGTGCGCTCTTCCTCCTCACCTGTTCCATAGAAATCAAGCTTAAAGCGCAGTCCCTTTGCCCTAAGTCGGTCAGCCATCATGACAGGGAGTTCAGGATGCTTCCACTTCAGAAATCTACTACACCACATCAGTGGTGTGATTTCTGAAGTGGAAGCATCCTGCTGCGATGCTTCAACTTTGAAATTCGCAACCACATCAGTAAAATAGCCCCACTTGAAGTGTCGGTTTGTGTAACATCCGAGTCTGACGTCATCACCTGCTGCAAAGGCACTACAACAGAGTTTGTAAAACCGGGCGCGGCGGAAATAAAGCCAATAGTTTAATAGCCAATGCCGAAAGACGGAACTGCCAAAAGTCAAGAGCCCTCGCTTCAACCAACGCTCTGCCACTTCAAAAGACAACCCAAGTGGATTCTGCTTGGCACGAGCGACAGCATAAGAGGCGGAACACGCCCCAAACACACAAACTTCTGAGGTTAATGCCAAATGCATGGCCTCTGCCTGATACTCGGGTTGCTCAGCAGCCAACAAGCAATAAGGCCGTGTACTGTAATCCTTTCCTCCCTTAAGTTCTTGGCCCTTACGCGACAATGCCGCCACGAACCTAAAATTCTCACCTAGGATGCCGTACATTTCATCGGCAATACATACCTGATGATGGTTGAGGTAATTAAAAAAGAAAGAAACAGTCATTGCGTATTTTATATACTACTGTAACGTAATAAGCCTCTAGAACAAACGCTTCATTCTTATACAATCGAGTAAATCCTGAGGACTATGCGGCATAATGAGTCGCCCCAACCAAGTGGATTTTACAAATAGTGCCAAATTATAAGCCACTAATAATATGCAAAACTGTAGAACAAATCCGACCCACCAATATACGCCTCCAATATACCACAACAAGAAGAAAGAAGCATAACCCACCAACGGACTTATCAGATAGATTGCCAGAGACTCCTCTCCAACCTTAATTAACCATCTATTAATTCGTGCACTGAATGTACAGGGGAACCAGCGTAAGATGACCATAACCACAAGAGGCATCCATACCTGCAAAAAGAGAAAACAGGTATTAACTCCATACTTAATCTGAGTGGCTACATAAAATACATACAGGATAGTTCCAAACATAAATAGCAGGAGGGCCACGTATAGAGAAACATAAGGATTTTTATTCTGCAACCAACCAAACACATATCTACAAATAACACCTAAGAGTAAATATCGCAGCGCTGAAAATGGAAGAAACAAAAAATTCTGAGCAGATCCGATCCAGCCATGAAAAGACAAAAACGGATGCAACAATACAAAAAACGAGAGCACGAGCAACATCACCTTCTGAAGTCTTCCACAATGGTGATAAAAAAGGTCTCTTAGAATTAATGTAGCCAACATGACAGGCAGGAACCATAATGCCTGATAACGACACAAACTGCGCAAGGAGGCACTACTACCACTATACATGCTCAAGAGTTGTGTCCAACTAAAATCACGAAAATGGGTATATAGCCCAACACCCAACATAATAGAGGTTGAAAGTATAAAAAATGGCCAATATAACCTTACTAACCGTGTCCACAGTCTTTTACGAGTCAAAGGACTACTGCCATATAGGAATGGCAGGAGAAAGAAACAATGCACATGAAAGGTGTAGAAAAAACTCATAACTCCCCAATCGGAAAGGGGGATGGTGAAGATCATGTTATGCCCCAAAATAATGAAAAAGGTCAGAACACCTTTTATCCAGGCAGACCGATCTCGGTTAATGTAACTGCAATTTCTGTTCAAGGATGTCTGCATATTCAGGTATGTAGGCGATGCCATAGATTGTACCTATCACTAACCACATCTGTGTGTTAAGGAAATTGCCACCTGCAAAAATATAGCCTTCTGCCATCATATGGAACACAAAGAATACCATAATAGCCATGAGATAACTGGCAATGGGTCTTGAATAATCCAACAACCATAGCAATTTGCGATAGGCTCCCCAAAAAATAACAAGTACACAACCAAATCCTAAGATGCCTGTCATAGACAACGCACACAACCAGGAGTTTCCCGTTTCTATTCCACCAGTGTTCTCATCAAATGAAGCTCCTTCTTTTGCAGAGGCATCCACTGTGCCAAAACCAATACCTATAATGGGACTAGATTTCCATTCTTCTATGCGCTGATGCCAATGTTCCTCTCTTGAATCTGTATTAAGCCCAACATCACCTTTATTCTTTTCTGCCACTTTATCTGTATATACCCACCAAATTGGTGCACTTACCACTAATACCAAGACTATAAGAATATACTTCTTAATCAAAACATAGAACTCATTTTTGTTCAGAAAGTACATAAAACAAAGAAATGACATCATGGCACCTATCAAGGCGGAACGAGAACCTGTCTGAAGGATACAGATAAAACCCATTAGTATCAAGGCATAATATGCCCACTTCATCCATATGCGACTCTGTTCATACTGTAACTGATATAAACAACATAAACATGACATTGTCGCCACAGGCCCCATAATCATGGAATGCACTGTAACTCCTTGAAACCATGCTCCACGCACATCATACCCTCCGCCGAAAAGCAAAAGGCAGAATGACAGGAAAGTTACAAGCATCAGTAATTTCGATATGGATGCAAATAATCTTACCCTAATTGCCACTGCACCATCGCAACATAATGCAAACGACACTACAGTGGTAAGTAGAACAAAAGTTCCCAAACGTGGCCAAACATGAAAAAAGGAAGGTATATCGTTTGCAGTAATACTAAGCATGCAAACAGCATACAACACCAAGATAGGAAAGCCGTAACGCAACTGGCGCATGCTAAAAATATAGCATAAAGCCAGCAGCATCACGATATAATAACCTATGCCCCAAGAGAATGGCATAAGCGTAGTGCTGTTACTCACTATCATAAAGGCTACAAACCAGCCTATCCACTCAGTTTTCTTATCCAGCATATTCTTTTATTCTGTACTTGCTGTTTAGTAACACGTTCTTAAAGGTTTCTGCATTGACTTGCTGTGAAAAGAAGTTCTCATCACGTGAAAAAATTATTTCACAGCATCTATTTTTTGCGGCCCATAAGCCGTACATGAAATAGACTAATGGTATTCATTCCAGACAAGGGGTGAGACCCAATGACGGAGCAATTGTTTACCCTTCCGCACTCAGTTCCCGCTTGATGCTGGCAGGTACTCCAGCGAGCAGTTTCATCGTTCCGAATGAGCGGGTCACCACACTACCTGCGGCCACCACACACTTCGAACCAATGCTCACGCCTGGCAACACCATGCAACCTGCACAGAGCCAACAGCCATCGCCCACTTCTACATCGCGGGAAAGTTCCATGTCTGCCACCCTATCACGTTCGGGCGTGATGCCGTGTGTACCATTCCCTATAAACACATTGGGAGCAATGTCCACATTCTTACCTATCCGTACTGAAGAAGAAGCACTTATAAGACATCGATGCCCAATCCACGTATTATCGCCAATTTCAAGTTCACCAGCCCCCACAATCATCACAGAGGAGCAAACCCTCACGTTCCTTCCTACCTTGGCTCCTGCCCAACGCAGCATAAACCGTTTGAGTGCGAAACACTTCGTTTCAGGCAAAAGCGGGAAAAACAATTTGATAAAGAATTGTACAGAAGAGCGCATAACTTATTTCTTCATTTTGGGAAAGTGGGTTTAATTGCCCTATGAAAGAAGAATGCCATTTCTGGATAAATCAAGATGGTAGTATTTCTTTATAGATAGAATGCAACTGCGTGCAGATGCTTCCAACTTCAAAATGATGTTGCGCCACTTGATAAGCGCGGGATGACAAAGCCTTTTGCATTGATGCATCTGACACTAGCGCAGCGACTCTCTTCACCATCAGATCTACATCGCCACGCGGTACCACTATCCCCAATGGGCCCTCGTCCTCATTGAGCCTAGCAATGTCCTTTAATCCCCCCATACCCTCCATCATAGCAAAAGGAACTTGGCTGGCCATAGCCTCAAGCAGACTGGTAGGGAGCCCCTCTGTTGTACTCGTCAGAATGAAGCAGTTGAGGTCGCGAACCAGTTGTGGTGCATCTAACCTGTAACCCAACCAATGAAAGCGATCCTCTACTCCATAGGAATGCACAATAGCATACAGTTCGTTCTTTAAAGACGGCTCTCCATCCCCCATCACTACAGCATGCACATCTGCCCGCAGTTGCAGGACACGACACATGACTTCGGTAAACAACCGAGGGTTCTTGACTTGGGCAAACCTGCATGAGGTGCCTATAATGGGCGTTTCGTCACTGAGATGCAGGAGGCTGTGTAACTGATGAGGCTTCTCAGACACAGGCGGAAAACCGATGGGATTATATACCGTAAAAATATGGCTTTGATCCTGCGAGCCGTATAAATATTCGCGTACGCCATCAGAAACCACACATGTAGCGTCATCAGTAAGGGGGAACAAACGCGTCAACAATCTCTCAATGCGCATACGTCCTGTGACATGTGCCACTTCATCAGAGATGCCGTGCACAGTACTAACAAACTGCAAATGCCGAAAACACAGAGAAAGCACCATCCGACAAAACAGGGCAAGTACATGAATATGCACAATATCCGGACGGAAAAGCCTCATAACCTTATAGAACCGCCCAAATATCATGAAGTCATGCCCACTCTTGGCAAACAAGGAGTAAACCTTCACCCCACCCTGTTCAAGAGCCCCAGCCAACTCAGCATGTGGCATGACAGTACACACAGCCACTTCCACGCCCTTACGCTGGTTCAGCCCAGGTGCCACAGAGAGTATGTGCCTGTTGATGCCGTCCATCAAAGACGAGTTGGTTGTGAGCATGAGAATGCGCATAGAAGGATAGAGATTTTTGATGGGGTTAATATGTCCTATTCCTGCGAGCATATGACGTTACTTTGTCAGACAATGAAACAACGACGAGTTGCCTAGAAACAAATGCTTGAAAGAACGTATTCTTAACTGGTCCAAGAATGTAGCCATTAGGTAATAACCCAATACGCAAGGCATGAATGCGCATACGGCCAATACGCCCGATGTATGTTCGTTGATGTATTGGCAAACATCACCGTAATGACTGAAAGGCTGAATATGAAACAACAACACAGCGAAAGAAGATGCTGCCAACCAATTCACCATGTGGCAGAACTTCATGTCCCAATGCACGAAAAACATAAAGAAGCATATGGATGAGAGGTACACCAACGGACACTCGTATGACCATAGCATACTGCGCCCAAAAGGAATACGATATTGTAACAGTGCCACAGCCACAATAAGGATGCTTAGGAGTAAATATGCCAGCAACCATTTGTAACGATTAACCTTACCATGCCAGTGCTTTGTTTTACGTATTGTAGCTCCTGTTAGATAGAGTATGACGAACCAGCCAGCCGCATATCCAGAATACCCATGAAAGTCATCCCACACAATACCTGAATAGTAGGTAAACAGATAGATAAGTCCGAGAGATATGGCTAACTGCTTTGACGTTGCATGCTCAATATATGCATTCAGTATAGGACTAAACAACATCAACAGCAAATAACAAGGCACAAACCACACGGTGTTGGAGACTGGGAATAACGCTTTGACATAGTATCTGATACCCACTTCTAGCGTGCCGTTCGTGAGAATAAGTGCCGCAAGACTTAGGATGGCAAAGAAATATAATTGGTAAACAAACTTTGTAACACCTTTCTTTGACAATTTTATGCCAAAATAGCCTGAAATCAGGATGAAGAGGTTGACGCCAATAATTGAGAATGCCTCAAATACAAACTGGCCAATGACATTGAGATCAACAGCCCTCTCATAAAGTGTAAGCGTGCTGCTTGACCGCGTATGCAAGACCAAGATCATAAGCATAGCCACTATACGAACAAACTCAATATTGCTTTTACGCGGCTTTTTGCGCTTAGGTGCTGCTGTAACAGATTCTACTACAACTTCGCCAGGAAAGCATTGTATGGGGGGGGGTATTATTGTCTTGTCTCATTATGGAAGCGAATAAACTGTGAACTGATCAGACAAATCTGAAATATAGGATTCTGTATGATAGTATGTATCAAATATGTGCTTATACTCGTTGTAAATATCGTCTGCAACAACTCCACGGCGTTCGATCTTTATAATTTGCTGCACAGCTTGCTCCAAACACTTCTCATTATCCACAACAACGGCGTATTGCATACGTGAGAGTATCGGCTTATAGGCACCGATCACATTACTCATTACTGGGATTTCCCCAACGTAAGGTAGGAATTATACTTGGTAGGAGTAGCAACATTGTTGACCACATCATCCATTCTTAAAAGAAATCCAAACTTATACTTGGCATGCTCCTCATTAAGTTGCGATACTGGCACACATTTAATCTCTACGTCTTTTACAGCATGTTTCTCAACAAGCCTTTTCGCATCTTCTGTTCCAGACGTAAGTATTGTAAATGTAGCTTGAGGGCAATGTTCTTTTACCTTTTTATATTATTACTGTCCGCTAAACCCTAAGACTACACCCCTAACTTTCCGAGAGACAGAAGTGTGGCTTTCGGCTTATCATGGACAAGCCCCCTTTGTCAAAAAATAGACTCTTGAGGAGGTGATTCAGATACCTCGGCAAGCATATGGTTCAGGTCTGCGTCTGGTTGATTGAAGAATTTACGTAGCATCTATTTTCGGCGGGGTGG
>OBLI01001108.1_pt1 | contig 27271 bp, 31 predicted proteins | sample 1519701 | NCBI WGS metagenome assembly OBLI01 (sample SAMEA3663005, study PRJEB22513) | pig gut metagenome | biome: pig gut; feature: pig-associated habitat; material: faeces | place: France | collected 2012 | reverse complement strand
AAACTACTTTGATTCTAAAAAAATTGAACTTGATTTTACTACGAAAGCAACTGGTAAGGGGCTTGGCGCGGCGATGAAATCCATTCAAAATGGGGTAAATGCCGCTTATGCAACCACCGTTCAAAAGATAAAAGTAGCACAAGAAGAAATTGACAAAGCATTTTCACAGGGCAGAACAGATGATGTTTTAAGACTTTCTACAAATCTAAAGCAACTTCAGCTCGACCTTGAAAATGTAAAAAATACAGCTTACGAAACTGGAATAAAGTTGCGTGATGTTGGTGAAGTAGATATTTCTGCTGGCAGTCTGTCAACAAAACTAAAAACAGAATCTTCTGTTATGAAGAATCTTGAAGATGCTTTGAATAGTTTGTCGGCGGCAAAACAAAGATATTTTCAACAGCAGATGGCAACAAATGAAGCACCAGAAAGGTCAAAGAAAGCACATCAAGAACTTGCAGATATTTATAGACAAGAAGTAATAGAAGCCGAAGAAGTTGTTAGAAAGCAAATGGAAGTTGCTAAACAACATGGGCTTGGCGAAAAAGCCGCTGAAAAATATACGAAGTCTATAAAAAACACTAATACAGAACTTGAAAAGTACAGAAAAAAACAGGAAATAGCAAAATTAAGCCAAAAAACATTTGTTGATGGACTTAAAGATGGACTTAAAATGTTTACTGGCTACCAACTTGGGTTACGGGCAATTCAAGCAGCGGTTCAGTTATTGGCAAGGGCGTTTAACGACGCAATAGAAACTGTAAAAGAACTTAATGTAGCAATGACGGATGTTCAGATGGTTGCTATGACTTCTAATGAAGAGACTGCTGAACTTGCAGATTCTTATTCAAAATTAGCTAAACGACTTGGCGCAACAACGAAGGAAATTGCAGAAGGTTCTGTGGAGTGGTTTAACACAATGTCGAGACCACTATAAACCTATTAAATTGCGGGAAACCCCTTATAGCAACATTGACCAAACATATGTGGCAACATATATGTGGCACTTTGTAATGATTGTGGTATGGTAAAACTGGTGTTGATTGGGCAATCCGCAGCCAAGCATCTATTTATAGATGAAGGTTCAACGACTATCGAAAGCTATAAATCCATAAGAGCAGTAATGCTGGGTTGAAAATAAGGTATAGAAATATACACGAAGCGAGTAGAGTAGGGATAATCGCTATGTCCCGAAAAAGTAGGGCTAATTATTTTAATTAGTATGATATAGTCTAAACATTATACGAAAGTATAAGAAAACTGCAAATTATTATTGGTATAAAAATATGGATGTAGAAAATCAAATCATAACTATAAGAGTTAATAATTTTAATGAAGAACATTTTAAAAAACTTGGATATAATTTTAATCTAAATGATTATATCAAAATACCCGCTAAACATCTTCCAAGTGGCTCTGGAACAAAAGTCGATGTTGAGTGTAGTTATTGTAAAAAGATTTTTAAAAAAGCGTGGAGAAGATACCTTGAAACAAAGAATGAACCTTGTTGTGAAGAATGTAAACAGCTTAAAATGATGAAAACATCACTCATTAAATATGGCAATGTTTGTTCTTTAAGAAATCCAGTTGTTGAAAAGAAAATGTTTGAAACCAATTTGAACAAATATGGCTGTGAATTTCCATTACAAAATGAAGAAATAAGAAACAAGTGTAGAATCTCTTCCTACAACAGTGATAAATCAAAGGTTGTATCTACAAGCAGGAATCAAAAACACATATGTGAATTGTTAAATGGTAAACTAAATTTCAATGTTGGCAATTATTTTATAGATATGTTGATTGGAGAAAATATTGCTTGTGAATATGACGGCTCTGGGCATTTCCTTAAAGCAAAGCTTGGAAAAGCGTCAATTAAAGAATGTATTGAGTATGATAAAATTCGTGAAAACTATCTTATAAGCAAGGGCTACAAAATAGTAAGGTTTATACATAATGGGAAAAAGCTTCCATCAGATGAAACAATAACAAAGATATTTAATGACTGTTTGGAAAAATTAAAAAAAGAAGAAATAGTAAGAGTAAATTTTGATAATTTGCAGACTAAAGATATTTAGCGAATATTTTTAGTAATATAATTGAAGACAGGGCAAGACTCTTGAAGAAGTAGAGAGCCTTATGGAAGCAACTATGACCATGAGTAAGGTTGGCGCAATTGATGCTGGTTCGGCAACTGAATACCTTACTTCTACTCTTAATGGTTATAAAATGTCTGCTCAAGATGCGATGAGTGTTGTTGATAAGATGTCCGCTGTTGACCTTGCTGCTGCTACAAGCGTTGAAGAACTTGCTTTGGCATTACAGAAAACGGCAAACATGGCAAGAACAACTGGCGTTGAGCTTGATGAAATAATTGGAATGATAGCAACAGTTTCTGAAGTTACAAGACAGGCACCAGAAATTGTTGGCACAAGCTTTAAAACTCTTTTTTCCAGAATGACACAGGTTGCTGCTGGGAAAGAAATTGACGATGCTGGTGAGACCCTGAATGATGTTGAAATTACGCTTAATCGTGCTGGAATTGCATTAAGAAGTTCGCAAAATGACTGGCGTGATATGTATGATGTTCTTAATGATGTTGCTGGCAAGTGGAAAGAACTTGATGCTACTCAAAGGTCACAGATAGCTACTGCGCTTGGTGGCACAAGACAGAAAGAAATCGTACTTGCTTTGATGGAAAACTGGGATAGAGTAGCAAAGTATGTTAAGATTTCTGAACAGTCTGCTGGTTCTGCTTCTGAAAAAATGCAGTATTATCTTGAAAGCGTCGAAGCAGCCACTAATAGACTAAAAGCAACATGGGAAGACTTTGTATATTCAAAAGGCACTGTTAAATTCTTAACTGGAATAATTAATCTTGCCACAAGCCTTTTAGATATTCTTAATAAAATTGGAAATTGGTTTGCCAAATTTGGGTATACATCTGAAGATTTCAAAAAAGAAGCTGACGATACACAGTCCAAAATCCAAGATAATATTGATAGAATAAACGAAATCAATGCTATGTCTTGGCAGGATAAAACCGCAAAGATTATAGAAGAGAAAAAGGCGCTTGAAGAAGAAAATGCAGAACTTGAAAGAAACTTAAAGCTTCAAAGAGAGAAAGAAATGTCTTCTTTGAAGAAAGAAATATCCAAAGGGTTTGGCGCAGAAGTCACTTCTAAAGCAACTGGCGAAACAACAAGATATGATGCTGTTGATTTTGAAAAATTCCGTGGAAGTGCTCCAGTTGAAAACTACCAAATTAAAGTTCTTGGCGTAGAAGATGCCATAAAGGACTACCAAGAGCTTATTAGAATGGTAGAGGAAAGCAATAGTGTCACAGAAGAGCAGCAAGCAAAAATAGACGCTGTTAATAATACTTATGAATATGCTATTGCCAAACTGAAAGCCATGAAAGAGGCATATGATAATGGCGTAGCTGGTTCAGTGGAATTAAGCGAAGAACAAAGAAACTTAATTCAAATATCTGGCGACCTTATAAATGCACTAAACGACAAGAGACAAGCCATGAACGAGGCAGAACAGGCACTTGTTGATAACGCCAAAAAACTTATTGAGAACGAAAAGGATGCAGATAAGGCACGGGCTGCGCTAACGGAGTTTGTTAAGACGGAGATAATCCTTAACAGTTCTAAACTTGACCTTTCTCAGCAAATTAGTGAGCTTAAAGCCGTTGCTATGGCTGCTGGAGCCGCTGGGTCGGCCATTGAAGCTCTTGGAGCAGTTAAACCAGTAATTAGGGGTGGCCAACCTTTCTTTGAATATAATGGAAAGCTTTATCGTTCACAACAAGAAGCTGCTTCTGCTTACTGGGATGATGCGTCTGGACTAATAAATCCAGGAAATTATTTCACGGACAGCACAAGTAGTTCTGGTGGTTCTGGTTCTTCTGACCCAAATGCTGGATTAAAGAAAGCTGCCCAAAATCAAATTAAGCTTCTCAATAAGATGAAAGATAAACTTAATGACATCATTGACGATATTAATGATAAGTGGGATAAAGAAGCAGAAGCACTTGAAAAGGCAAACGACAAACTTGAACAGCAAATAGAATATCAAAAACTTCTTGAGGCAATGGCAAAAGCCAAAACTCAAAAGAAGATGATATATAAAGATGGTAGATTCCAGTATCTTGAAGATACAGAAGCAATCTCTAAAGCTCAGTCTGACCTTGACGAGTTCTATCGTAAGAAAGACTTGCAAGACAAGAAGGACAACATAGAGGAGCAGAGAAAGCTTGAACTTGGCGACCTTGAAGACCAAGTAAAATATCTTGACAAGAAGATAGATTATTGGAATGACTATATTGATAGGTTGGATACCGAGTTCGCTGCCTTTATGGACATCTTCGATGACTTTATTGAAAAACAAAAGGCTGGTTATCTTAACGACCTTGAAGCATTAAAGAGATATGTCGAAGAAAAAGAGGCGCTTGCTAAACGGTCTGCTGCTGCATCTGCTGCTGCTATGAGTGGTGGTGGATACGGCGGTTCAACAACACAAAATCCATCGACTGGTGCGCCTACCCCAACAGTAGCTCAAGGACACGGACAAAAATATACAAAACCACATCAAAAGGTTAATGTTCAATACTATCAGAAGTATGCTGAAGGTACAACCCATGCTCAAGGCGGTATGTCTATTGTTGGCGAGCGCGGTGCTGAACTTCGCATCCTTAATCGTGGTGATGGGATTATCCCAGCAGATATAACGAAGAATCTTTGGAAGTGGGGCACAATAGACCCTGAAAGAATCAAAACTGGTGCCACTGGTAACATTGAAACCTATAACATAGATGTTGACAATGTTAGTCTACCAGATGTTACAAGTCCAGAAGAATTTATTTCTGGCATTAAAAACCTTGCTTTACAAAAAGCCTATAACAGATAACTTACGGGGTGGGGAAACCCACCCCAAACATTAAAGGCAGGTGTTTTAGTGGATATAAAAAAAGAACTTATTGACTCTATTCAAATTATGATAGATGCTGCGATAGATAATAGAGTTCCAGATATACAATTTGGCATTGTTATTTCTGCTGACGACACAAACAACTGCCAAATAAAAATAAACGGAAACACACATAATATAAAATATTATGGTTCAAAACCGACCGTCAATCAGAAGTACCCAGTATTTTTTCCAAAGGGTAGTTCTATGAGTTCGGCATTTATAGTGTCTTGAAGGGGGTGGCGATATGGCACTTATAAGACCAGTATTGGCAACACCACCCGCGTTCGACGCTACAAAAGAATACACATTTACATTTAGCGTTGGTAGTGGAGGAGACCAAGTTGTTGGCAATCAGCTAACAATTATTAAACAGGAAACAAACGACATTGTTTATAGAAAGTCTATAACTTCATTTGCCTTCTCTCATACAATCCCAGAAAATACTCTGGTTAATGGCGAGTATTATAGTGCGTATATATTCACTACAAACTCTAATGGCGAAAACTCAAGTGCTTCAAATTCTGTACAGTTTTATTGCTTCTCTACGCCATCGTTTGAGTTCTATAATATGCCTGTTGATTTTGTCATTCAAAATAGTAGTTATTTATTTAGGGTAAAATATGACCAGGCTGAAGAAGAGTCACTAAATTCATATATATTTAATCTTTATGACACACAACGCATACTTATTTCAACAAGCGGCACTAAATATATTGGTTCACTGGTAAAACCACCAAATATTGTAGAGCATCAATTTAGTGGTCTTGTAGATAATTCTGCCTACTATATAGAGGCTGTTGGAAGAACTATTAACAATACAGAAATTAAAACAGAACTTGTTTCTTTTGTTGTTAAATATAGCACACCGAATATCTTTACAGTTGTTCAGCTTACGAATAATTGTCAGGGTGGTTATATTACAGTTAAATCAAACTTAACCTCTATTGAGGGTGAATCTAATCCTACACCACCCGTATTTGTTGATGACAATACCGCTGTTGATTTAACTGGTGATGGTTCTTATGTTATTTGGAAAGAGGGCTTTGCCATCCCAAATGACTTTACCGCATCCCTGTGGGGTAGAAGTTTTAATAAGGACTCGACTATTATAACAATGAGAAGCAAAATTCTTGGCGATACTCTTACTATTAATTATAGAGAAGATGATGCCAATAAGGTATATGTTGAGTTGATAGCAGCAAAGGGAACTGCCTGTTATTATATTTATAGTGATAAAATTGACAAACCAGCACCAACAGACAAAGTACAAATTTGGTTGAGAAGAATAAGCAATCTATATGCAATAGGCATTTATAATCTTGGAACTGGGGGTGCGTAACTTTGTTTGTTTTATGCGGATATGATTTTTGTTCTGATAAAAACGCTTTAACAGAACCTCCTGTTCAGGCTACAAGATATGACGAGGTTACTCTTTCTAACGGCATTTTTGACCATTGGAATGTTAGCGAAGATGTTAGTAAGCCGTATTCTTCTGAAATTCCAACCATCTGGGATTTGCTTACCGTTATGAACGCCAACTTTAACGGCAATATCAACGCTGGCAATATCGACTATTCTTTGTCTGAAATTAATGGTTTCAAGATTAAAAGAAGAAAAACTACTGAATTTGACTGGGTTACACTTAAATATATTCCTATTAAAGACCTTGATGACCTGTCATTTGTCTTTAATGACAACCTTGCTGCTTCTGGTTATGACTATGAGTACGCTTTTGTTCCAGTAATTGGCGACATTGAAGGTGACTATATTAGTAATACTATCGGAAGTAAGTTTGAGGGCGTATTCATTTGTGACCAAGACACCATATACAAGTTTTTTGCTGGTGTTAGATACGGCACAAATCAAAAGGTTCAAAAAATTGGTGTATTTGAGCCTTATGGAAGAAAATATCCTGTAATAGTTAGTAACGGATTAGTTAGTTACGAAACTGGTTCGTTGTCTGGAACAGTTCTTCCGAGCGACTATATGAAAACAAATAAGATGGATAGACTGAAAATCACAGAGGAAAAGAAAGCTTTGTTCGAGTTTCTTGTAAATAAAAAGGCAAAAATACTCAAGGACTGGAACGGAAATTCGTGGCTTCTGTGTATTACTGGCAATCCGTCTGCGGAATATGATAGCGAGTATGGTATGGGTAAAATTGATGTTTCTGCTGAATGGACAGAAATTGGCGACCCAGAAAACCAAAAAGACCTTTATAGAAATGGAATGGTAGATGAGGTGAGTTAATGGCTAATATTATAACGCAAGCGCAGTATAATACTTCGCAGCAGACCATTAGAAACACTTACCTTAAAATAAACCTTTTAAATTTTGATTATTTGACCGTTGACTCGTTAGAGGGAAGCGTAGTTACTGGTAGTGTCCAAATAAATTCAGATAGTGACATTAGAAGAACTTGTGATATTTCTCTTGTAGTAACAGACAGTTCTTTTGATGTTCAAGCTGGTGGCGAAATCTGGATTGATAAGCTTATTCAGATTTATGTTGGTGTACAAAACCTTCACACATCAGAAATTGAATGGACTAATATGGGCATATACCTAATAAATCAGCCAAGCTATCAGTATGACGCAGAAACGCATACACTTACATTTTCTGGCGTTGACTTAATGTCAAGAATGACAGGATTAAGAAATGGCTATCTTATTGGCGCAACATATAAAATCCCCGCTGGAAACAATATTCGTGAAGTAATCATTGCCATTCTTGCGGAAAATGGGTTTAAGAAATATGTTGTTTCTGAATGTTACAATAACAATGGTGACATACAAGAAGTCCCATATGATATGGAATATGAAATGGGCTCTTGTTGGTATGATATACTTTCAGACCTTCGAGACATTCTGCCAAATTATCAAATTTACTTTGATGTTGATGGCGTATTCCACTACGAACCAATTCCATATACAGATTCTGAACCAATAATGATTGACGATAACATTTGGGATGAGAATGTTATTTCCGAAACGGTTAATGTTGACTTTGAATCTGTTAAAAACTCGATAGAAGTATATGGTAGAACGCACGATATTGAAAACTTTCCATCAGAAGTTGTGATAGATGGCGGGAATATCAAACTTACAATAGGAACTGTCGTACAGCTTGTAGAACATCTAATTATCGGATTTAAACTTGAACAAGATGTTACTGGAAATATTACACTTCAAGTAAATGAACTTGGGGCAAAACCGCTTATTGGATATGATGGTAAACAGATGACATCTTTAGCAAAAGATGAATATTGGGTTGCCAGATATACAAAAGATGAAAAATGGGAGTTTTTAGGGCATCAACAGGCTTATGGTCGATACAAAGATGAAAACCCTAAAAGTCCATTCTACATCGGTAATCCAGCAGGAGAAATCAAACTTGTGCTGTACGGCGGCGAATATGAATATATTTTTTCTGACGACCTTGCTGAACAACGAGCAAAGTTTGAAATATATCAAAGGTGTCGAATGAACGACACTATTTCAATAACCTGTGTGCCTATTTATTGGGCAGATGTAAACTGGATGGTTACTTATACGCCATTTGACAAGAAAGAACCAAAACAATATACAATTAAGTCTATTACTGTTAATCTTGACCCGAATGGAACGCAAACAATTGAATTAAGTAGTTACTATCCGTATTATCCAATTATTTAAGAAAGGAGTGGTGACCTATTTCTGCGCTTTATCAAGATTTGCAATTTACCTCGTTTCCAAACACAGTACAATCTTTTGTTACAATGCTGAATATGGCGGTTAGCGACTCTGTTGCTGTGTCTGGTTACCAAGCAGCTATGGAGGCAGGTAACACTTCTTTGGCTCAACAGTATTATAGTCAGATTGCCAATGCTGACCAAAAGTTTATAGACGCTACAAAGATGAATACGCTTATGGACACCTGTGTGGCACTACAACGTTTTTATCTTACAGATATTAAGCCATATATAGACAATAAACAAACATCTTGGCAGAATACTGTTGGCCAATTTGTATTTAAAGGAACATTTTCTACTGGAACACAGTATCAAGTAAATAATTTTGTTATTTATACTGCTGCTGGAGAAAACAATGTTTATATCTGTATAAAGACACCCCCTGCTGGAACTCTTCCGACAAACACAACTTATTGGCGCATATTAACAATTAAGGGCGTTATGGGTGAGTCTGGTACTGGCCTTACCTTTAGATATAATTGGGAGTCTGGAACCCCTTACTATACAGAAGATGTTGCTACTTATGATAATATTGTTTGGTGTTGCTTAAAAGATAATACTGATGTTGTACCTGGTAGCGACAGTTCTGTATGGAAAATTATATACACACCAACACAAAATGTTTATCCAGTTCAAGCACAACAACCGGCAAACATTAATACTGGAGATTTCTGGTTTCAAATTGTTGAGTAAGGGGTGGGTTAATGAGATTACAAGATATTCATTATACTGACCAACCGCTTAAAGAAGCATTTGTTAAGAAGTTTTTGGCTGGCGACCTTGCTGGTGCGTTTGATATTCTTGAAAAGAACAAGCAGCTTGACAATAAAAAGTTTATAGCGGAAGTTTTAAACTATGTAGGAACAGCATTACAAACAATACAAAATTATTATTATGAAAATGTTGAAGATTATCTTCTTGATTTAAATAACAATTTCAATATCCTAATTAATAACTTTATTAAAAAGGATAATTATAAAGATGATATTGTTTATAGTAAAAATAATTTTGTAATATACAATGGCGATGTATATTTATATATTAACGACGCTTCCACTTCTGGGAACAAACCAGACGATACAAATTACTGGGTCTACATTGGACTTCGTGGCGATAAGGGAAATTATGGAATTGGCGTAACCATGAAATACACATGGAACGAACAAATTACATATAACCCACTTGATGTTGTGTACTATAAGGGAACATATTATGTTGCCAAAAAACAAAATACAAACATTATTCCGACAGACGACAAAGTAAACTGGGAAATCTTTTTGAAGACGAAACCAGCTTATATAGCAACAACAAAGGCAGAGTCAATGATAGTGAACGGTATGGTTTGGTTTGAAATATTCAATCCATACACATTCGCACAACTTGACGCTTTAAATTATACATGGACAGCCCTTGACAATAAGTCATTGTCATGGGCCGACATAGACAGAGGAGGGTTTTAATTGGCTATTACTGCTTTTTCGGCAAATGAGCAGGTAACAATGGATAATTTTAATTCCAGAATTACTGAAGCCAACAACGACATCAACGCAGTCAATAACAAAACCCAGCAGAATACAGCCGAAATTTCACAGTTAAGAGAACAAATTGGTGACCTTGGTGGCTTTTATGCTGGTAATTCAGCCCCTTCAAAAACCAATCTCCTGTGGATTGACACGGGAAATAACAACCTTTTGAAATATTATAATGGTAGCGCATGGATACCTATTAGTGCTGCTTGGGGCTAAAGGAGGTGTCTGAATGGCATTAACTGCTGGTCAGCAATGCCTTGCTGAAGACTTTATCAATTTCAAGGCAAGAGTTAAGGCTGAAATGTTAAGACGGTCATATGCTGGTTCGTTGACTGCGTATGGCGGTAGCACATATGACTACAATAATCCGCCAGCAACTGGTGGCCAAATGAAAACAGAACACATTAATAAAATCATTACGCCCATGAACGCAGTAAATACCACTGGCATGGAAGCACAAAAAGTTGGCGACCAAGCCGATTCAATACAGAGTTTAAATACAATTTTAACCAATTATGAAAACTTCCCGCTGTATGGTTCTGGCACGGATTGCGCTTCAAGCTGCTCTGGCTTGTGTTCAAACACTTGCGGAAATACTTGTTCCGGCTGTGGATACGGATGCGGCGTAGGCTGTTCTGGTAGCTGTTCTGGTGGCTGTTCTGGTGACTGTACTGGTGGTTGTAGTGGTACTTGTTCTGGCAGTTGTGGAGACGGTTGTACACAAGCGTGTGGCGCTTGTAATGGATGTTCTACTAACTGCTGGGGTGGTTGTAGCGGCAATTGTTGGGGTGTAAGCAATACTGGAAGTGGCAACGGCTCTTGGGTAAAGTGAGGTTTTTATGTTAGAAAGTTTATCTTATTATGAAATAATTGCCTCATATCCAAATTGTGAACCAATTTCAACAGAAACCCTTGGAACTGCTTTTAGAGAAAAGGATTATACTGTTGATATGGCCATTTTTTGGTTAAGCAGAATACCATTTGCTGCAGATTTTTCTTTTGACGAGATACACAAATACTGTTCTGACATAGCAAATAAGCTATGTAGTATTTTTGATATTGAAGAAAAATATGTAAGCATTGTGTTATATGGAATTTTTCCCAAAAACTATGCTCCACCAACGGATAAAGAACTGAATATTCTATTTCAGGAACTTGAAGATATTCAAGGCATAGATATAGACAGCAATTCTCCCATCTGGCCCGTTAAACAAATGGTCATGTATTATCTTATTAGTATGTATTCAAATAATGTATATTATTACTATAAGGTAAAGCCATTGTTAAAACAGCTAAAAGATGGAAGAGAGCAGTATGAAAAGTGGATTGCTGAAATGGCGTCCAATTTTTAAGGAGTTACGGAATTATGGATAAAAAGGTTTCTATTACGATTGAATATAGTGAAGCTATGTATCTTGAAAGACTTTATTTCGAGTATATGGCATCTCTTAATATTTTAAGGTATTTGACATCTCAAGAAGGTACAAAAGAAGAATATCTTGATAGATATAATAAGTCATATGAGGAAAAATATACCGCATTTGAACTTGCCAAACAAGATGTTCTTGACAAATATAGACCAGAAGGGATGGAAGAGTATAACTACTTTATTGACTTTGATAGAGCAAAAGTAGAATATGCCGAAAAGTAATGGAAAAACGAATAGATAAAAGCTATACAGATTTTATTTCCGAAATGTATTACGACCCATCTATTGCCTTAAAGCCAAATGAAAGCCTTACAAGAAATGTGACATTTCAAGTTACGGACTCATGCGACTTAAATTGCAAGTATTGTTTAACTGGTGATACAGAAGTTTTAATGGCAGACTTGACAACAAAACCAATAAAAGATGTTGTTATTGGCGACAAGGTTCTTGGCGTTGAAGAGTACAGAAATGGAAGCACCAAAGAGCGTTTATATGAAGCAACCGTTTTGAACAAGTTTGAAAGAGAAGCAGAGACTTTAAATATAACTTGTGAAAACGGCAACAGTATCAATATAACACCCAATCATAAAGTTCTCAATAGAAGAAATAACTGGGATAATTGTTATGATTGGAAAGAGGCAGGAAAGTTAAAGCCAGGACAGGATATGTATTATACGAAAATCGTAAATCCAGTAGAGGAATATACGCCTCCTGTTTTTGACGATAACTATAAAATTGGTTATGTTGTCGGTATGTTTAAAGGCGATGGAAGTGTAAAAAAATATTTATATACACGACCAGATGGAACATATTATACCTATAAAATAAGATTAGCTGTAAAAGATATGGAGATAATTTATAGAACAAAAAATTATCTTGATTATCTTGGAATAGAAACTTATACAAAAAAGTTCCTTATATCAAAAAAATATAACATATACAATGATGCAATATTTGCAAATACTGAAAAAGCATATAATCAAATAAACAAATTGTATGATGATAATTTTTTAAAAAATACAGCTACCTCTTATTATCAGGGATTTCTTGCTGGAATATATGATGCAGAGGGTAGTTTAAAAAGTGGAAAGGTTTATTGTATTAGAATAACGAATACAGACCCAGATATTATTAAGGAAATAGAAAATGGTTTAAAAAAACTCGAAATAAACTATGTTGTTGAAAATGCAGGTCGTACTATTAACAAAGAGCATAAATGGACTATTAGAATAGCAGACAAAAATAATATTGATATGAAATTTAAATTTTTAAAATCAATAGAAAATGCCATTCAAAGAAAATCCTATTATGAATTAAAAAATAGACGTTCTGTGTATAGAACAAAGGTCGTCAATATTCAAAAAAACGAAAGCATTACAAAAGTATACAATATTGAAACAACGACAAGAACATATGTAGCAAACGGATTCATTGTTCATAACTGCTATCAACAGAACAAGGGCAAAAGATTTATGTCAAAGGAGACAGCAAGAAAAGCTGTTGACCTTTTGTTCAAAATGTATTATGATGATGATGACGAATTTATAAATAAAAAGACAAAGGCAATTATCCTTGACTTTATAGGTGGAGAGCCTTTGCTTGCCATTGACATTATAGATTATATTTGCACATATTTTGTTAAGAAATGTCTTGAACTAAATCATCCATGGCTATATACATGGAGAGCGTCTATGACGACAAATGGCACACATTATTTTAGTGATGGCGTTCAAAACTTTTTGAAAAAGTTCGGTGACAATATCAGTTTTTCGATAACCATAGATGGCCCTAAAGAAATTCACGATTCTTGTCGTGTTCATAAAGATGGTAGGGGAAATTTTGACGAGGCATATGCTGCAATGAAGCACTACAATGCTAATTATAAGAGCGAACTTGGAACTAAAGTCACAATCGCCCCAGAAAACTTAAAGGAAATAAATCGAATTGTAAACTTCTTTATAGGTGAGGGCGTAAAAATCATTCATGCCAATTGTGTTTTTGAAGAAAAGTGGAACTTGGAACAGGCACAAATATTCTATAAAGAATTAAAGCTTATGGCTGACACACTTCTTAAACTAAATGATGAAACTACCGTTTCTTTGTTTACAGAAAAACATTTTGGCCCATTGCCAGAGACAGAGAATAAGCCATATTGCGGTGGTGCTGGCAAGATGTTGGCATTTGACCCAGATGGCAGAGCATATCCATGTGTTAGATACATGGAATCCTCTCTTGGTAAAGACATAGAGCCACTTGTTATTGGAAGTGTAGATGGTTTATTTGTTAAAAAAGAAGAACAAAACATCAAATTAATGCTGGATTCTATCGACAGAAGAACAGAATCAGATGACGAGTGCTATTATTGCCCAATAGCATCTGGTTGCTCTTATTGCGTTGCTTATAATTATCAAAGCGGCGGCTTGCCTATTAGACGCAATAAAAACATATGTTTAATGCACAAAGCGAGGTCTTTGGCAAATGTTTATTATTGGAATAAATGGTATAAGCAGAACAATATAAAATCTACATTTTATATGCATCTTCCAAAAGAAGACGCTGTTGAAATTATTGGTGAAGACGAATATAATATGTTGGTAGAATTAAGTAAATGATAGGAGGTATAGACTTGGCTACTGAATATCGTATAAATATGAAGAGATATAACGGTACAGATTATGACATCATGTACCCAAGAACATTGATAGAGCAAGTTACTGATGGACAGAAACAAATTATTGTTGACACTGTTTCTCTTGGAACATCTTGGACTGGTACTGGGCCTTATACACAGGTTGTTACAATCGACGGAATTGACAGTAACAGCAAGATTGACCTTCAACCAGATGCCGATGTAATTAATAAGCTTATGGAGTCTGGTACTTCTGCCCTGTATATTGTAAATAATAATGGTGTTGCAACTGCTGTTGCTATTGGTGCCGCGCCAAATTCCGCTTTAACAATTCAGTGTACCATTACAAAAGTTGCGGCCGCTTAAAACAATAATGCTTAACTTTCTATCTTGTTGATGCAGGAAAACAACTATCTTAGACAACACAACTGTTACCATGCTGTAACAGGAAAGGTTAAGTACAAGACTGTTTCGTTTGTCGCATCCAAATGCTTCAAAGTTTAATCAAATAGCACAAATAATAAAAACAAATATTTAAAATAACAATTTTATCGGAAAATTTTTTCATGAAAATCATGGAAATTTGAAGCTTTATTTTTGGCCATTTTTGGGCTATTTTTGTTCATTTTTGAACAATATGTTCAATATTACGGTTTTGGTCACTTATTTAATCAAAATTGTCACTTTTTAATATAACAAGTGTTATATTAAGCAATATCTTACTTAAATCTGTTTAAATGTCGTTTACTGTAACGATTTTATAATACTAAAGAAAAGGAGGATGCCGATGGTGGAAATTGTAATGGCTGTTCTTGGCTCTTCTGTGCTGACGGTTATTATTAATCGTGTTTTCAACATTTTGGACAGAAAGAAAGATAAACAAGACCAAATAATATCTGAAATTAATGAAATGAAAAGCGAATTGTACAAACACATAGAAGACGATGAGAAACATCGTGCTGATATGTGTAGGGCAAGGATTTTACGATTTTCAGACGAGTTACGTAGGGGAATTAGTCATAGCGAAGAATCTTTTAATAATATATTAGAAGATATTGACAATTATATCTCTTATTGTACCCAGCATGAAGCCGTTTATATAAATTCTAAAGCGAACGCTGCAATTCGCAACATTAAAACCACCCACGATAAATGTATTCGTGGCGAGTTGGACTTCTTATAAGGAGGCATATTTATGAACGAATTTGTTACTTGGGCTGCTCTTGGCACTTATGCTGGCTGCGCTATGATGGTCACTCTTATCACCCAGTTTATTAAGCAATTGAAGTTTATGGAGAATGTGAACTCGCAGCTTATCTCTTATGTGGTGGCTGTTCTTCTGCTCCTTGGTTCTCTCTGCTTTAGCCATTCCGGTGAGGTTGTAAATCCTGAAACCGTCATCCTTTGCTTTGTAAATGCAATTACTGTTGCGCTTGGTTCCAATGGTATTTATGATGGTGTTACTACTGGCCTTGAAAAAATTAAGAAGGAAGACGACGGTAAGTATATCCACGAGGAGGAATAATAATGGCGAAAAGAATTTATCTGTCGCCAGAACGCCGTCCAAATCCACATGGCCCATATTGGGGCTATCCTGGAGTTTATGAACACGATGTATGTTGTGAAATCGCTGAATATTGTAAAGAAGCACTTATTCGTTGCGGTTTTGAGGTTAAAATTGCAAGACCTGAAGATAGTATGGAAAAGCGTGTAGCAGAGGGCATTGCATGGGGCGCTAACTACTATATGCCGATTCACACTAATGCGGCTTCCGCAAAACCTATTGAGGGTACTGCTCAAGGGCCGACCGTTCTTCGTTATGGCGACGAAGGCGGCGTATCTGATAGGGCTTGTAAAATGACATACAATCAGCTAATGGCGATTTATCCAAGAAATACAAAGCGTGGAGTTTATGCACAAAACGCCTTTTATGAGATTAGAATGACCCCAATGCTTTCTGTATATCCAGAAATTGCTTTCCATGATAATGGTGAAGACGCTAAATGGATTGTAGAAAACAAGAAAGAAATCGGCATTGCACTCTGCAAGGGTGTTTGTCAATGGTTTGGCGTAAATTATGTCGAACCGACAGTTACCAATCCTAATACTGGCGCAACCGAAGAGCCAACCGTTCCAAAATCTGACTATGACAAGGTTTCAGCCGAATGTACTGCTTGGAAGCAGAAATACAACTCTCTTAAAGCCGTATATGACAAGGTTTTGACTAAGATTGAAGAGCTTGTTAAAGCAACCAAATAATTAAATTGGAGGTGAGAACTATGAGAAGGGGTACTACACCAACTCTAACTTTTACACTTCCGTTTAGCACCGAAGGCATGGATGTACTGAATCTTGCTTTTTCCCAGAAAGACAGTCGAGGTCATAATATTCTTGTTTTACAAAAAACTTTAAAAGATGTAACACTTGATGAATATACCGTAACTACGACCTTAACAGAAGAGGAAACTTTAAAGCTTTCTGAAAAACTCGGCTTGTTAGAGATTCAAATGCGTTGTGGTTTTGGTGATGCTAAACTTACTTCTAACATTATTCAGGTAGAAGTAGAGAGAATATTAAAGGACGGTGTCATATGAACGAATGTAAAGGTATGAATTTCACTATGACCTTTGACCAAGTTGTTCGTATCGACAACGACAAAGGCGTAATTGAACAACTTCAAAATGATGTAAAAGAACTACAAGAAGAAGTTGGCCAGCTTAATACCGAAGTAGCAGAAAATTCAAATAAACTTAGTGGAATTGAAGATGGCGCCGAACGAAATGTGATTACTGGAATTAAGGTAAATGGGGAACTCATTCAACCAGTTAATCGTATTGTTGACATTCCAATTAGTGGTGGCGTAGATATTCCAAGCTTAGATGATGCTGTTGATAATGGTGTTGGCTATGACAACGACAATAACGTCGTAGTTAAAAATCTTGATATAGACAGACTTGTTCAAGATGAGGTTAGTGAATTGGTATTAAATGGAGGAAACGCTGTTTAATACCGTTCCTGCTTCTTGAAATATAAATGCATTTATATTATAAGGAGGGGTCAGCATATGGCTGATAAAACTTTGAATGTCCGTATACAATTACGGCATGACCTCGAAGCAAATTGGCTTGCAGTAGGGGACACTCTTGTTCCACTTGCTGGTGAAGCCTGTGTCACCATGGATGGCGAAAATAAAGGTCGCTTTAAGATTGGTGATGGCACTTCTACTTGGAATCAACTGGAATATGTTGGCGGCGATAGCGAAATTCTTGCTAAAGCCGTAATGTTCGACACTGATATGGTATTTACCGAGCAGTTTGGCCGATATAAACCAACTGGTGGTAAAGTAACTGTTCCATCTAATGGCAAAAGCCTTTATGCTGTCTTAATGGATGCGTATTCGCAGGATAAAAACCCTACTGTTACACAGCCCACTGTCGGTATCACCAGCTCGACAGCTAAAGCTTACGAAGTTGGTACTTCTGTAACTCCTGCCTATTCTGGTACTTTCAATGCTGGCAAGTATGAGTATGATGCTTCTACTGGCGTTACTGCTACCGCTTGGAAGGCCACCAACAATGTTGACGCACAGGAAGTTGCTACGCAGAATGGTACTTTTACTGCTTATGTAGTACCTGATGGTGCTAACTATAAGATTACTGTTGAAGGTACTTATAGTGACGGTACTGTGCCCAAGACAGCCCTTGGTCAGAATTATCCAGATGGTCAGATTAAGGGTGGCACTAAATCTGCTACCTCTGGTGCTATCACTGGCTATCGTAACAGTTTCTATGGCACTACCACTGATAAGACTAAGGTTACTGATAGCGCAGTTGTTCGTGGCTTGGCCCAGAAGTCTGGCAGAGCGCTTGCTAACGGTAATACCATTACCGTAACCATTCCTGTTGGCGCACAACGAGTTATTATTGCATATCCCGCCACCCTTAGAGATGTAACTTCCATTAAGGATGTTAATGGTCTGAACGCAGATATTACTTCTGCTTTTTCTAAGACCATCGTTTCTGTTGAGGGTGCTGCTGGCTATACTGCTATTGACTATAAGGTTTATACGCAGGACTTTGCCACCGCAAATGATACCGCCAACACTTACTCTGTAACTATTTAAGGAAGGAAAGGAGGATATAAATTATGGCTATTTCTAATCTGCCCAAACTTAATTTTAGTGTTCCTTTTGCGATGACCGCAGCCCTTCCTCTTGAGTACAACGCTTATTTTAGCACTCTTGCTGAAGCACAGGCTGCTGCTCAAACTGCTGAAGCCCCTGGCTCCACCAATACGGTTTATTATTTCGGTCAGAAGATTGTTGTTGTAACTGAAAATTCTGCCGACCTCTATATTATTCAGCCTGACAAGACCCTTAAAGAAGCTGGCGCTGTTCCTGTTGGTGATGGTAAGTCTATTACTGTTTCTGACGCTGGTGTAATTGGCATTGTTGGCTTTGATGCCGCTACTACCAATCAACAGCCAAGAAAGAAAGCAGATGGCACTATCGAGTGGTATACCCCTGATACTTCCACTGTTGCTGGGTTGCAGGAAACTGTTGGTCAGCACACCACACAGATTGCTGCGCTTGAGGGCGATGTAACCACCATTAATGGACAGATTGAAACTATTAATGGTACGCTTGAAACCAAGGCAAACTCTGCTGATGTTTATACCAAGACGGAGACTGACAACAAGATTAAGTCTGCCATTTCTGCTGTTTATAAGCCCGCTGGTTCTGTTGCGTTTGCCAGTCTTCCCGAACCCTCTGCTGATGTTCTTGGTAATGTTTACAATGTAACCAATGCGTTTACTACCAATGACAAGTTTGTAGAGGGCGCTGGTAAGAAGTATCCCGCTGGTACTAATGTTGTCATTGTTTCCCCTGAAACTGACGTATATAAATACGATGTACTTTCTGGCGATATTGACCTTAGCGACTATCAGACTTCCGAACAGATTGCCGCAATCTATGCGACTAAGGATAGCTTGACCACTGGTCTTGCTGGCAAAGTAGACAAGGTTGAAGGCTCTCGTCTGATGACTAATGCCGAAGGCACTAAGCTTGCTGGAATTGCTGAAGGGGCACAAGTCAATGTAATTGACAAGGTTTCTGCCGAATTTACTATCGGTGAAGGCAAAGAGCTTGGTGTTGCTGCCATCGAGATGGCAAAGGTAACTGGTCTTGCTGATGCTCTTGGTAATAAGGTAGATAAAGAAACTGGTAAGGGTCTGTCCTCTAACGACTTTACTGATGCGCTGCTTAACAAGCTTAATGCCGTTGCTGATGGCGCACAGGTAAATGTTATCGACTCTGTAAGCGATGAGTTTGAGGTTTCTCCTGAGAAGCAGCTTTCTGTAAAGGCCATTGCTTCTGATAAGATTACTGGTCTTCAGGGCGCACTCGATACTAAGCTTGAACAGGTAAAGGTTGCTGGTACTGCACTTACCATTACAGATAAGGCTGTTGACATTCCTGCCGCTACCGCAGCCCTTCTTGGCGTTGTTAAGGTAGACGATGTTACTATTGGTTCTTCTGATGGTGTTATTTCTGTTAAGGCTGTTAGTACAGACCTGTTCCAGCAGGGCACTGACACCCTCATTTGGAATGGCGGTACTGCTCAGGGATAATTAGTTTATAATGAGGGTGGTCAATTATTTGGCCACCCTTTCTCTCATTAGAAAGGATGATTTAAATGGCTACTAAAGATTTGAAAGCTCGTCTTAAACTTAAATATGACCTTTATGCCAACTGGATTGCTAACGACCCCGTACTTCTGGCTGGCGAAGCTGCCATTGCTGTTGTTCCTGCTGATACCAACGCTGTTGTGCAAGAACCCTGTATTCTTATTAAAATTGGTGATGGCACCAAGAAATTCAGTCAGCTTCCTTTTGTAAGTGGCATTGCTGCCGATGTTTATAATTGGGCTAAAGCAGCGACCAAGCCTACTTATACTGCTGAAGAAATTTCCGGTCTTGATGCTTATATTAGTGGCAAGGTACAGGACACTAATACCACCTATAAGATTGAAGTTGATTCTACTAATCCGAGAAAATTCCAGCTTTACAAGCATGAGCTGTCCGACGCTGTTGGCACTTGGAACGCTGTTGGTGAGCCTATCACTATTCCTGTTAGCACCCTTACTACTGGCACTACAAACGGCACAGTAAAATTCAATGGCGTAGATGTTGCAGTTGCTGGCCTTAAAGATGCTGCCTATACAGAAGTTGCTACTTTGAACGCCACCGCACAGGGCTATGCCGACGCTGTTCTTGGCACAGAAGGTGATGCTTCCACCGAAAATACCGTGTATGGCGCTAAAAAGGCTGCTGCTGAGGCGTTGGCTGCTGCTAACTCCAAGGTTGCTTCTGTGGCTGCTACCGCAAATAAAGGCATCGAAATTGGTGGAACTGCTACTGCCCCAACTGTTGGCATTAAGCTTGACCCCGCTGTTGGCAATGCCGCTACTCTTAGTGCTGCTGGTCTGAAAGTTACTATTCCTGCCGCAGCAGAGTATACTATTGCTAAAAAGGCTGATTCTGGTGACTTTGCTGCAGTCTATCAGCTTACAAAGGATGGCACACCCGTAGGTGTTGACATTAATATCCCCAAGGATATGGTTGTTAAGTCTGGTGCGGTTGTTAAGAATCCTGCTGGTCAGCCCGCTGGCACTTATATCGTTCTGACTCTTGCTAACGCTACCAGCGACAAGCTGTATATCAATGTTGATAGCCTTATTGAATATGTCACTGGCGGCACTGCTGCAGATGGTATTATCACAACTTCTGTTAGCGACGACTTTGTTCTGACCGCCACCATCAATAATGGTACTATTACCAAAGAGAAACTTGTTACTGCTGTTCAGACCTCTCTTGGCAAGGCCGATACTGCTCTTCAGAAGGCAGACATCACGACTGGCACCGCAAACGGTAATATTTCCGTTGGCGGCACGGATGTACCCGTTGCTGGCTTGAAAGACGCTGCATATGCCACCGTAGCTTCTATCAATACGACTGCAAAAGGATACGCTGATGCTGTTCTTGGTACTGCTGCTGACGGTGCAGATAAGAACACTGTTTATGGTGTAAAGGCTTCTGTTACTGCTCTTACTGGTGTTGTAAACAACAAGATTGATGCAACGGCTGTTAGCCAGATTGGTAAGACTGGTAATATCAACGATATTATTCAGACCGATGGAGACTATGTTGTGTTCGATTGCGGTAATTCTTCTACAAGAGTTGGCGCTCTGTAATTTGGAATAAGAATATATGATACAATACGCCCACAATAGTGGGCGTATTGTGTAAGAATAGGAGGCTGCTTATGGCGACAAAAACTTTAGCATCACGAATAAAAATGAAACGTGACACAAGCGCCAATTGGAATACCAATAATCCTATATTGCTTAATGGTGAAATTATCATTGTTGATACAGAGGCTGGCGAAACAAGATATAAAATTGGTGATGGAGTTAAGACCTATTCGCAGCTTCCATTCCAAGATGAATATATAAGAAATCTTATAGCCAATAAGCTTGACAAAACAGCTACTGCCGCAGATTCTTCCAAACTAAATGGTCGGGAAGCTTCGTACTATGCCACTGACAGTAATACTGTTCATAAAGCCGGTAACGAAACAATTGCGGGTGTAAAAACATTTAGTGGGAAAATTAACGTCAACGATGGCGCTGCGATTAAAACATCTGGTAATGCGATTTTAAATGTAGAAACCATTGCTACTACAACTGACTATGCTCACATTTATACGTCTGGCACATCAAATAACAAAAGACCACTTGTATTAAACGCATCGCCGAATGGTTCTGGCCCTGTCGGTATTGGCGTAGAACAGCCAACTGAAAAACTCGAAGTCAACGGAAATATTAAAGCAACAAAATATATCGGAGCTGCGGAACTGACTGGTACGCCAACTGCGCCAACAGCAACAGTAGGAACAAACAACACACAAATTGCTACAACAGCCTTTGTTAAGACCGCACTATCTACTGTTGGTGGTGTTGATGTAAGTTTAAATGCAAATCAACCAAGTGGCCAGTCTACTGGTGACTTTTGGTATCAAATAACTACTGCTTAATGGGGGTGGAACATAATGTATATTACTGCTGACTGCAAATTTTTTGATAAAGCTACTGCTGCAGGTGAAAGCAAGTATGAAATTGTAAACGGTAACAAGGGTTCTATGGTTATCGTAGAAGTTAGTGGCGGCACTGGCTGCGAGGTAGCAATTCAAGGAAGAATTTTGCCTGGAGTTGGCGAGTGGCACAATGTTGCCCTTGTTAATATGTCTACTTTAGAAGTCGCAAAAACCATGACTGAAAATGGAATCTATTCTGGCAATGTGAACGGTCTTTGTGATATTAGAGCAAACATCGTTAAGTATGGTTCTGGTGAAGTAACCGTTTATGGCAAAGTTGGCTACGATTACGGCGCTTAATAAAACAAAATGGTGAAGCATTTAGCTTCACCATTTTTTACATCTTAATAGTTTGTGATATTACGAGCGTAGCTATCTGTGTTATATTGTTCCGTTTTTGTTTCTCCGCAATAAGCACATCTATAATGTGTTCCAGCAGTAGAAACACCAGTCACGACCCATTTATGTTTGCAACAATCCTCGTCAGAACAAGGCGTTTCGTTTGAAAAATTTGAATTTCGTGTGTTTTTATAACAATCACAGTGGTCAACCCATGGAGCATTTACCCGTTTACATCTTGGACAAATCCATCCTTCTAACATATTTTACACCCCGCTACTACCGAATCCTCCCAATCCACGGTCAGTTTCGTTAAGTTCATCTACAACTTCCATATTAGTGTCATAAACTGGCAAAATGATAAGCTGTGCAATTCTATCGCCATTTTTTACAATACGAACTTCATCACTATCGTTATAAAGCGGTACAACTACTTCATTACGATACGAGCTATCAAGAACTCCAACACAGTTAGCTGGACGCAAACCCTGCTTTGTAGATAGTCCGCTTCTGGCAAAAATACCACCAAAATAGCCATTTGGAACGGCAATAGCAAGACCAGTACCAATTTTTACAGTTTCGCCAACAGGAATACTTATGCTGTCACAATCAAGACAAGATGCCAAATCCCAGCCAGCATCGTAAGGAAATGCCTTTTTAGGAATTACTGCATTTTCTTTAAGTTTTTTAATTTTTACATTTTCCATTTTATATTTTGCTTTCCTTATCTTAATATTTACCACATGGGAAAAATTCTGTACATTTACCATTACGATATTCACACAATGGCACTAAAAACTCTTTAAACTCTGGGTTGGTTTTTAGAACTTCTTCTACTATCATACCCATAACTTTTCTTGTAAATGGGTCTGCTTGCGCACAAAGACGCTTATGTGCCATATAAATCAATTCCTGTGCGTTTACAGACATTATATGGCTAACCATAGCGTCTTGTCTTGCAGCATTTCTATCGTAATTGTCCTGCCTATCATTACGCTGTGACTGAACATAATGGTTTGCAAAAGTGCCATGTCTTGTGAAATGAACTGACGTATAGTATGGGATTGTCATACGAATACCAAACCAAAGTTCTCTAATTGGGCTGTGTTCAGCGGCAAGAATTTTCCTTTTCCATTCTTCCGTTGGCATTTGCGCTGTCTTTTTCCCAATTGTATTTAGTGTGCAGGTTTTACACCACAACCAATCTTCATCAGTTGGGTGTTTCAGAACTTCTACTTTGATTTCATCAAGCATCTTTCAGCGCTTCCTCCAAAACATTCATGGTTTGCCGAACTGCGTTTTCATAATTTGCCATGTTGAACACTTCCGACGGTTTAATTGTGCAAAATTCGATTTCCGTACAATTACCATTTTCAATAGACATTTCGCAAGCCTTATTAAAATACTCACGAAGTCTTGCTGCATCAACGGTAACATTCCCATTAGAAAAATCATTTACATAAACAATTACAGTATTATTATTCATTTTAACTCCTTGTTTAATAAATTTATTTTTATTAATAAAGCGTAATTTTGCCAGATTTTAATGATTTTTTTACATCAATAACTCTTTGGTTGTAGCTTCCAACCCACTTGGCAAGTGGGCTTTTAAGTTCATCTACATATTCACCGTCTACAAGAACATCAATGTTATTAAACCCATCAAGTAAACTTACATCATCATAAGAGTATCCTGTATAAACCCAAATCGTCTTTTTAGGAAATTTCTTCTTAATGTTTTTACATAATTGAAACAGTTGTTCAATGTTTTTTGGAAATAGCGGGTCGCCACCAGTAAATGTTATTCCAGAACACCAATCCTGTTGCAATGTTTCGTAAATTACATTTTGTTGAATTTCACCAAATTCATCTCCACAATTTTCATCCCATGTTTCTGGATTAAAACAATTTTTGCAATGGTGATTGCATCCAGACAGCCAAACTACGCACCGAAGTCCATCACCGTTGTTCATGTTGCAGGTATCAATTTTTATATAATTCATCACATGGACTTCCTATCTTTAAATTCTGCAAGTTTATGGTCTGCGTACATGGTTCTCCCCTTAACTTTTGAGTATCCGAGGTAACCGTTCATACGCTCTATTCGTGTAATATTCTTACTTCCACATTTAGGACACTCATCTTTGTCAATAAATGAAGCGCCACAATCTTCGCAGTAATCAAGCTGAAGATTGATACCCTCATAAAATCCCATCTTCATTGCTCGTCTGACAAGTGTCTTCATTGCTTCTACATTATAATCAGTTGTATATCTACAATACTGAATATTACCACCATTACAAAGGTGGAACATTGGATATTCAATATCTTGTTTTTGAACTGGGCTAATGTCTTCCCAAACACCACAATGGAACGAGTTGCTTGTGTACGGTCTGTCTGAAACACCTTTTACGATTCCATACTTTTTACGGAATTGTTCTATTTGAAGACCACAGAGACTCTCGGCCGGAGTGCCGTAAATTGCGTATAGTATATTATCTTCTTTTTTATATTTATCAGCATATTCGTTAATAAATTTAAGAACATCAATAGCAAATGTGTTATCCTCTGCAATAGACTTACCGTTATACATTACACTTGCTTCATTTAATGCAGTAATGCCAAAACTCATGGTCATTGGACGAAGAAAATCTTCACCAAGTTCTTGTTCTGGGTCAAAGTTTCCATTTAAAAATCCACCTTGACAAAATCCAAGTGGATTTGTACCAGCTTTTTTATGCGACAGGTAACTAAATGTTCTTTTGTGAATAGCACGACACAAATCAAGATAATATGTTAAAACTTCATAAAAATCACGATTTTCTTGTTGTGCCTTTGCCACAATCATTGGAAAGTGAAGTGATATTGCGCCTAAATTAAATCGGCCTTCATATACAGGCTTATCATTTTCGTCGGCAGGTTCCATACCGCCTCGTTCATACCATGGACTTAAATTAGCGCGGCACCCCATCCTTGAAATTGTAATTCCATATTTCTTATAAATGCTTGGCCCATACCCATCACCAGTACAAGAAATATAATCTGGATACATTGCTTTTCTTGAACATTCTATCGCTTCATCAAATAACCATTCAAGCTCTTTCCCCTCACCATGCAAATTTTCATCATAGAAAAAGCTTAATTTAGGAAATAGTACAGGATGCTTAAACCCTTGTTTTCCCTGTCCGTTTTTTCTTACTTTCAAGCATACAGAAGAAAGCATCGATTCAAACCTATCTGTCCCAAGTCCAAATGAGACACTTGTAAATGGATAATCTCCACGACTTGAAGCAACAGAGTTGAATTTCATTTCCCAACCCTGGAATCCTTGTTCTGCATCTCTTGTTGTTTTTTCAAACGCCCACTTATCAGCATCTTCAAAAGAACCATTTGGAACAAGCGAAAAATATTCGTGCATATAGTTATGGTGACTCATTTTGGCATACGGCGCAAGCAATTTGTCTATTTCAGAAATAGAATATCCACCATATTGACAAGCTGCCATATTCATCGCTATGTCGCCAATTAAATCGAAGGCAACATCCAAAGATTTTGGCTCTTGATAGTCAAGGTTACCCATTACGAAGCCGTCTTTAAGAATGGTTCTAATGTCAGCAAGGCAACAGTTCATGCTGTCAAGTCTACTTCCACGGTCATGGATATAGATATATCCTTCAGACATGGCCTTTTCTTCCTCTTTAGTAAGAAAGAATTTTTTATATAGCTCGCTATTAAGTTCGTTGTATACAATAGCCTTTTGTGTTGTTACTAAAGCAGAATCAGCATTAGCGTTGCTTCTGTCGCCTATAAAGTTTAATGAAAGCTTTTTATTATAAACCCTATCAAGCATAGCAGCAAAAGCAGATTTGTTATCACGATACTCTCTATAAGATTTCGCTACCGCAGGGTTCACGCTGTCCAAAGCGCACTCTACCATATTGTGAATAGTAGAAACAGGGATTGGAACTTCATTGTACTGCAGTTGCTTCTTTACGGTTGCAACCACCTTGGCTTCTTCTTTGTCGGTTAGTGATACACAAACCCTTTCAGCACTCTTTTCGATTGCTTTTCTGATTTTATTCCCGTCAAAATCTTCTATATTTCCATTCTTTTTAATAATCTTAACCAGAAAATACCACCCCTTATTCTTCTAATTCAATATAATCAACACAGCCACAGCTATTGCAGACAAGTTTAATTGTTTTTTCGTCAACTATAAAAAAATCGACATCATCTGAATCGCAAAGAATACACGATGCTTCAAAATCAAACAAGTCGCTTACAATCATCTCAAACCCCCATTTCTTATAGATTTTTATTGTTGTAATCGTATTATATCACCATATTCTGTAAAAATCAATACCCTAAATGTTAATTTTTTGTAAATTATATGTACTAAAACTGGAAATAACTGTAAAATTTAGCATTTCCTTGACAAGTCTGCTTATATATGCTATAATACCAGCAGTATCTATAATAATATTTT
>OBLI01001107.1_pt1 | contig 27271 bp, 11 predicted proteins | sample 1519701 | NCBI WGS metagenome assembly OBLI01 (sample SAMEA3663005, study PRJEB22513) | pig gut metagenome | biome: pig gut; feature: pig-associated habitat; material: faeces | place: France | collected 2012 | reverse complement strand
CCATTCTGCAAGCCGTTTACTCTTACACCGTTGAGGTTGAAGATTTCAGAAGAAATCATCTCTGCAGCATTGTCATTGACATTCTCAATGCCTGTTGGGTCGTAAGCCTGTGAGTGCTCGCCATTGTTCAAGATGAAGACATCATAAACCTGAGCCTTGGTAGAACCACCTACCTGAGCCAGACGAACATAGTACTCGCCTGTCTTCTCTACATTAACACGGGTTCTCTTGTAATAGCGCTGAGTGCCAGCCATCTTGGCCACACCTACGCTGTCCCAAGTAACACCGTCAGCAGAAACCTGTACCTCCATGATTGCAGCACCACTGCCATTACCATTACCGATATAAGTAACCACATCGAAGGGAGCAGCATACTTATCGGTGGTCTCGATAGAAGCAGTGTATGGTTCGCCACTGGTCTTGGTACCGAAGGTGATAACACCCTTGGTAGGAGCACCACCAATTACATCCTCAGCAGTCTCAGCATAGCGACCAGTAGCACCATTGCCTACCTTAGCCTCTGCAGCCAGCGTCAATTCTCCTGTCAACACCTGACCAGCGCTCTTGAGAATCCAGCCATTGGCAGTGTTTGGATTGATAACCTTAACGGCTGCTGGATCTGGTTTGTAGTAGTATACGATAGAATCGTTGCCATCAGAACCCGTAACAGTCTCCTCGTGGTCTATTTCTGTAGAGTAGTAGCTCCATGCACTCTTGCCCCAATAGTAGTAAGCAGATGCTTTACCAGTACCTCCATTAGCAGAATTGTCTACGAACCAATCAGTCTCGTTTGCATCGAAATGAGAGAGTGTGTCTATACGTAGAGTCTGAGCAGTGATGCTGTTGATGGTTACATAAGCAGAAGTCATATTTGAAGTTACATAGTCGCCACCATCAGCAAAAGCATAGATGAAGGTTGGTTCTTGTGTGAGCACGATAGGCTCTGTGTACTTCTGAGCGAAAGCCTTGTCTTCAACACCATTGTAGCTGTAGTAGATATCCACACCTTCTGTTGCGCAAGACATAGTGATTTCAGTATTGTCAGCATTGTTTGTAACATTGATGACAGGAGTAGCAGCCTGGCTCTTGATTATTACATCGAGAGAAACCACATTGCTTGGGTTGTATCCATCGGCATAAGCAATAGCCTTAACTTCTACAGAATCAGTGAGAGTGAATGGTCCACTGTAGAGTGTGCTGGCATCTGTAGGATCTGTACCATCGATGGTATAGTAAACCTTTGCTGCCTTATTAGCGCAAGAGATAGTTACCTCAGTAGACTTGTCAGCAAACGTCTGCGAGATAGCAGGAGTACCCACTGCAGTGATATCTTTCTTGGTGCGAGCCACCATCTGAACTGCATTAAGAGGCAACACACTGAGAGTGTTTTCATCAGCAGAACCGATAGTCTCAGCAGTGAAAGGCAGGAGCACATAAGCATTGCGGGCAGCATTATGCACATGGATAGCCACGGCATCACCAGCCTTTGCGAGCGTGTCGTCAGCAGCGAAATAGTTGCCGAGAGCCACACCAGTGATGGTACCATCAGAGAGGAGCTCAAGACCATTAGCATCCAAGCCCTCAAAAAGAGCACTGCTGGCATTAACCTCATCCACGGTGATAGCGGTCACACCAGTAGCCACAGGAGTTCCCAATCCCCAAGTCTGATAGAGGTTCACATTCATGTTTACCATTGGCTGGTAAGCCACGGCGCTCTTCAATACAGGAACCATAGCATCTCCGGCAGCCACGAAAGGAGAAACGACCACTGCATCATAATGCTGCAACGAGTCGAGGGTTACATCTGTGGCAGAAGCCTCGATGGTAGTAAGGTTCATAACATCGGCAGCACCACTGAGCATAATATAGGCAAGGTCGCTATCAAGACTCTCTGATTTGGTAACATAAGCCACTTCTTTAGCCTCTTCAACCATAGGAGCGTCACCCTCGTCAATCATGATCAGTTGGATGTCAATACCTCCTTTGATACAGATGAGTTTAACCTCTACCGAGTCCACCACATCTGCTTTCACCTGCCATACAAGAGTCTGATAACCATCAGGACCAAGGCAGAGGCCACCAGCAGGACCATCGATATATTCGAGATTGTCGTTACCTTTGAAACCACGGTTTGTAGCTGTAGCATTGGCAGACTTTGCAATCATGGTTACCTTTTGTCCTGCAGCAAGATTAGGCAATGAGATCTCCATCTTGTCACGTGATGTACGGATAGATGTAGGATCGAGGAGAAAATTGTTACTCTTGCTCAAACCAGCAGTACCGAAGACAAGGCCTTTGAGTTCTGCGATGTCTACTCCATTAGCCTGCAGTGTTCCAGACATTTTTGTTGCATCTTTCCAACCTGTAGTTACACCATTTTCATCTGTACGATTTGACGACCAATTAGGGTCAGCATTGAGGTTTGCCTTGGTTTCCTCGCTATACCCCTTTGAGAAGTCCCAAGTCTTGCGCCACTGTGCATTGGCCGAAATAGCCATAAAGAACAACAGTGATGCCAAAGTAAAAAATTTCTTCATGTTGCTTTGTTTAGTGGATTAATAATAATTATTGTAATATATAATTTTTATCAGGAGCATTCAAAAAAAATGCATATCTTTGTTGCAAAATTACAAAATAAATAAGACAAACGAGTAAATAGGAAATAAAATAAATGATAATTAACAAAAAATAAGAGTGTGCCAATAACTATGACACACTCTTATTTTTTGTGGTGCAGCTAATCGCCGCACTTCATTTTATTATAATAATATTATTATATTATTTCATTACCTTCATGGTCTTCACACTACCGTCGGCATAACGCTGGCGGATGATATTGATGCCATTCTGCAAGCCGTTTACTCTTACACCGTTGAGGTTGAAGATTTCAGAAGAAATCATCTCTGCAGCATTGTCATTGACATTCTCAATGCCTGTTGGGTCGTAAGCCTGTGAGTGCTCGCCATTGTTCAAGATGAAGACATCATAAACCTGAGCCTTGGTAGAACCACCTACCTGAGCCAGACGAACATAGTACTCGCCTGTCTTCTCTACATTAACACGGGTTCTCTTGTAATAGCGCTGAGTGCCAGCCATCTTGGCCACACCTACGCTGTCCCAAGTAACACCGTCAGCAGAAACCTGTACCTCCATGATTGCAGCACCACTGCCATTACCATTACCGATATAAGTAACCACATCGAAGGGAGCAGCATACTTATCGGTGGTCTCGATAGAAGCAGTGTATGGTTCGCCACTGGTCTTGGTACCGAAGGTGATAACACCCTTGGTAGGAGCACCACCAATTACATCCTCAGCAGTCTCAGCATAGCGACCAGTAGCACCATTGCCTACCTTAGCCTCTGCAGCCAGCGTCAATTCTCCTGTCAACACCTGACCAGCGCTCTTGAGAATCCAGCCATTGGCAGTGTTTGGATTGATAACCTTAACGGCTGCTGGATCTGGTTTGTAGTAGTATACGATAGAATCGTTGCCATCAGAACCCGTAACAGTCTCCTCGTGGTCTATTTCTGTAGAGTAGTAGCTCCATGCACTCTTGCCCCAATAGTAGTAAGCAGATGCTTTACCAGTACCTCCATTAGCAGAATTGTCTACGAACCAATCAGTCTCGTTTGCATCGAAATGAGAGAGTGTGTCTATACGTAGAGTCTGAGCAGTGATGCTGTTGATGGTTACATAAGCAGAAGTCATATTTGAAGTTACATAGTCGCCACCATCAGCAAAAGCATAGATGAAGGTTGGTTCTTGTGTGAGCACGATAGGCTCTGTGTACTTCTGAGCGAAAGCCTTGTCTTCAACACCATTGTAGCTGTAGTAGATATCCACACCTTCTGTTGCGCAAGACATAGTGATTTCAGTATTGTCAGCATTGTTTGTAACATTGATGACAGGAGTAGCAGCCTGGCTCTTGATTATTACATCGAGAGAAGCAACATTGCTTGGGTTATATCCATCGGCATAAGCAATAGCCTTAACGGTGGCAGCCTCTGTGAGAGTGAAAGGCTCTGTATAGAGGGTGCTGGCATCTGTAGGATCTGTACCATCGATGGTATAGAAAATTTTTGCTTCCTTGTTAGAGCAAGAGATGGCAACTTCGGTAGCGAGGTTCTTGTTTACCTGAGAAATAGAAGGAACGGCAACTGGAGTAACCTGAGCCTTGGTTTTAGCCAATACATTGATGGCGTTTACAAGGATAACAGGTAACACATCAGTGTTGGCTACAGCCATGTTTTCTGCATCGTATGGCAAGTAGATATAAGAGTTGCGCACTGGGTTGTGCTGGTGGATAGCCACAGCATCACCAGTAGTAGCAAGCACCTTATCATTAGCGAAATATTCGCCTAACTTAACGGCCTTCACGCCACCCTCTGTAAGGAGTTCGAGAGCTGCTGGGTCGAGGTCAGTGAAGAGTTTGTTCTCTGCCTGATCCTCAGGAACGACAACAGAAGTTTCGGTTGTAGCCACTGCGGTAGCCATACCCCAAGCCTCTGCAAGAGCAGCATTGAGAGAGAGCACTGGCTGATATGCAACAGCGGTCTTAAGAGCAGTAGCAGCAGGATCGGTAGCCTTTACAGAAGGAGAGATGACAACAACATCATATTCCTGAAGGGCCTCGAGAGTGGTAGCTTCAGCAGCACTTATATTGGTAACTTCAATACCATCGGCACTTGCAAGGAATACATTGGCAAGTTCCTCTTCTGCAGTAGCAGGGTCTGCAACATATGCAACCTTTTTGGCCTCCTCTACAGGTGGTTCGTCACCCTCACCAACAGTGATATAATAGATGTGGCAACCATTGGTGTTGTAGATCTGGATGTCGAAGGTACCGTCATCGTTAGGAGTATCAGTAGCATCAGTGGGCACGAGCCACTCGAAATCCTGATAAGTGGTAGGTATTGCATTTGCAACACCTTCAGGATTCAGCAGTTTGGTACCGCTGGTACCGCGGCCGATATAGAGTTCCACACCACGAGCCTCAGTCTGCTTGTGAGACTCAACACCCATCTTAATAATGGTACCAGGAGCAACATGAGGAATAACGAAGTAATTCTTCTTTTTGCTACCCAACCATAGGTAAGAAGGTCCGTGATAATTCTGGAACGCAGCGTCAGTGGCATTTGCATTCTGATAGTTCACGGCAATAGCGAGAGAACGGGAAGCGGTATTTGTATACCAAAGACCCTCGAGTTCCTTAATCACGTTGCCATTGGCAGTAAGGTTTACTTCGCCACTGGCATTACCCATAGCGGTAACCTCCCAAAAGCAGTTTTCCTTTGACAAGTCGGTAGGAGCAGTGCCAGTGGACTTTTCAATATCCGACCAGTCAGAACCAGCAATAAGGTTTGCATGAGTTTCTGCACTCCACTTCGTGAAGTCCCACGACTTACGATACTGTGCGTTCACCACGATAGCAAACACCAGCATGGATAGTAGTAAAAATGATTTTTTCATCATGGTTTTTTAATTGATAGATTGTTAATAATAAATATGTATATCTCTGTTGTTTTTATTCAGCAGATTTCAACCGGAGGTCATAAGGCACCCAGTTTCCACCAGCCATGATCTTGGCCCTTATCTCCTCGCTCTTGCCAGTAGCCTCATACTTTGGACATACACGGTCTGCAATGATAGACAGGTCGTTATATCTCACGGCCATACGGTTCATGAAAGCGTAAGTCTTACCTTCTACGGGGAACTCAAGCATGGTCTCGTCGAGGATGGCGAGATCGTTAAACTTCATAGTGCCCTTCTCACCCAATTCGAGTATGGTGGTTTTGACAGGTCTTGCCGAAACACCCTGACAGCACCTCAGACCTTGGGATGGGTATTTGCGTGTGCCCCATTCTGCGTCACCGGTCCAGTTGCGAGAGAATCCTTCCCACTCTGGGTCACCAGCCACAAAGATCTCTTTGGTCACACCAGTATTGAACACACCATTCATGGCTATGAACCTCTTAAGATGATTGAGGGCCTCAGCCAGCATCATGTGATACTGTGTAGCACGATAGATATAGATATGCACGTCGTCCTGATAAGCATTGGCTCTGACACTGCTACCTACTGGTCGGAACTTGGCCACATAGGGCACACCAGCACTATTACCGAAATTGCATTTGTATCGAGCCTCTTGTGTGGTACCTCCAGGATTGAAATCCTTGTCAAGATAGCGATTCATGCCCAGTTCAGAGGGTCTTAACCAGTATTTGTTAGGATATTCATTGGAGAAATGCTTGAGCAGTGTATTGGTTTGATTCTTTGTATAGTCATAGATGAGAGCAGCCACTACTTCGCTTTGGTAAGGCTGTGCATAATTCCAGATAGAAGAATACTTTCCTGGTGTGGCGGCAGAAGGCAACCAGTATACAGAAGAACCTGGATCTTTAGGAGTAACCATATATTTGCAGTCGGCATAATATGTAAGTATCTTCAGCAGTACGTCGGCAGCTTTCTTGTAATAAACCTCAGAAGCAGGGTTAGGAGTGGTCTGTTCTGCAAAGTCCTTGTCGAGGCAAGCACCCTTCCAAAGGCATAGCTCAGCATAGAGTCCCTCGTATGGAGGCACCATCCAGTTCCACTTGCGGTATTGTGAGTTGGCGGCATTGGTAACATTTTCTGGGTCGAGCCATGCTATCCAGTCGATGGCGCGATTGGTTGTCACGCCATACATGCCATTGTCCATAAGCATTAGGCACTGGTCCATAAGCTGATTCATATCCATGAGTTTGAAACCATTGGCCTCGGTGATATCAGTAACCTTAGCAATAGGATCGTCAAACCATACAGCCTTGCCGTAAATCTCACCAATAGTCTTATATGCCCACACCTTGATGCGGATGGCAGAAGATACGAGGTTCTGCCATATCTCATCGTCCACATCAGGATTATTACGATAGTCGCCCATTTTGGCAAGATAGTCATTGCATGCTATCACCACCTCATAATATCCTGAGGGGTCAGCATAACTATTGCCCTGCAAATCGGCATCATAATTATACAATGATATGAGTTCAGGATTAGAGTCCTCGGTAGGTTCAAGTAGTTCGGCGCGGGTATCGGTAAGCAATATCTCCTTATCGCCCACAGCCTGCATCTTGGTCATGAGTCCGAGAAATCCCGTATACATCTCAGTATTTGATGAGATATAATCTTCTCCGTTCAATTCATCGTCGGTATCTGGATCGAAGAAGTCGCTACATGATGATATCATCGCTGTTGTGAGCATCATGAGCAGTAAAGCGGAAATCTGATATAATTTTCTTTTCATTGTTGTAATCAATTAGAAATTAGAACTTGAGATTAACACCGAATTTCACTGAGCGTGGTGCACAGACCTTTGCATAGTCAACGCCCTGCATCATGGTGCTGTTGGAGTATGAGAACTCGGGATCAAGTCCGAGATAGTCTGTGAAGGTGAAGAGGTTCTCTCCTGATACAAATACTGTTCCACCGAGGAGGAAGTTCCACAATGGTTTGTCCCATGTATAACTGAGTGTGATGTCACGCACCTTGAGATACGAAGCATCCTCTATCCATCTGTCGCTAAACTCATTATTTCCTACTCTGTCGCCATAGCTTGCTCGTGGAATATCGGTCTGCTGACCTTCCATAGACCATCTTCTGGCCATAGAGATGCTCTGGTTTGAGAAGTCCTTGCCCGACTCGGTGATGCGTCTCACTGCGTTGTATGCATCGTTGCCTACAGAGTAAGCGAGTGTGATGTCGAGAGCGAAATTCTTGTATTCGAGTCTGCTGAAGATGCTTCCGAAGAAGTCTGGAGTAGCACTTCCGAGCACTTGTCTATCTGCATCGTTGATGATATGGTCGTTGTTTACATCCACATAATGCACGTCACCTGCCTCGTATGCTATGCCGCTTCGGTTGCGCAGGCCAGCAGCATTGGCCTCATCGGTAGTAGCAAACACGCCCTTGGTCTTGAATCCATAGAATGAGTATGGGTCTTCGCCAACCATTGTGATGATTTGTGCATCATCGTCGAGAGTCGTAATGATATTGCTGATGTCGCCGAGCGACTTAACCTGGTTTTTGAGAGTTGTGAGGTTTCCACCCACAGTCCATTTCCAATCACTGTTGTAAATAGGAGAAACGGCCAATGAGAGTTCCACACCCTTTGAAGATATCTCTCCATCATTATTATAATAGGTAGAGGTGCCGAGGATAGAAGAACGTATGCCTGTCATGAGCACGTCTTTGGCATTGATATCATAATAGGTGGCACCAAGCTGGAGTCTGTTGTTCCAGAGAGAGGTTTCAAGTCCTACGTTGAGAGTATAGTCGCGCTCAGCTTTGAGTTTGGTGTTTGGCACGTTTGCTCTCACTATACCAGCAATGGTCTGGTATGGCTGTGATGTGTAGTAATACTTTCCTAACTTGCTGCTATAGCGACTGTTGCCGAGCACACCATAGTTGGCAAAGATATTCAGTTTATTTACGAAGTTGACATCCTTGAGCCAAGGCAACTGCTTAGCCATGAGGGTTACATCGGCAGCGGGATAGAAGGTCATGCGCGTGGCATCCTTGCCTATGCTTGATGCTCCGTCGAAAGAGGCAGTCACACCCACCTTTACCAAGTGGTTGAAGGTATAGTCAACCTTGCCAAACCAGTTGAGCCAGTTCCATTTGTTGTTGTAACCAGAGAAATACTTACCCAAAGACTGTGCGTCGCCAAGAGTCTGATAGAAGTCATTATTTGAGTTGCGACCATAGGCAGCATCATACTCATAACTTGTCATGAGCGACTGGAAACCAGCCATGAACTTGAACTGATGCTTCTCAGAAGGCTGGAGAAGATATTCACCATTGGCTCCATAGAACATGTTGAAGGTGTGGTTGGTACCCACGCGTGTCGAGTTCTCTGATTTGCCATACTGGTCGAAGAGTGGTGAGATATCATTATTGTTCTTTCCCGGAATGAAGGTCTCCTCTTGGTTGTAGTTGTAATACATGCCAACAACGGCATTGATGGTGAGGTTTTTGAGAGGATGATAAATGAGTTGCACCTTGGCATTCATGTCATACTGTCTGTTTTTGGCATAGAGCGAACCAACGAGAGCCGAAGGGTTGCTGACGATGAAATCCTCATTCTCGATGGCACCATACCAATAGCTCGAATACTTATCGATGAGGTTGCCATACATATCGCTCTTGCGTGGACTAAGTAGGGGACTGCGACGGTAGGCAGCCAGCAGAGGGTTGGTCTCAAGCGACATGCCCTGCTCTTGATAGTCACCATTCAGATATGCGGCATTGATTGCCGTCTGGATTTCAAACTTCTTGCTCACCAACACAGAGGCATTCACCTGCGCATTGTATCTCTGCGAAGAGGTATTCTTGAGTGTTCCCTCATCATTGAGATATCCGAGAGAGATATTATACTTGGCTATGTTGTCACCACCTTCCACACGGAAGAGCAAATCGGTAGTGGAACTGGTGCGGTATATCTCATCCTGCCAGTCAGTATTGTACTGATAGAGGTAAGCCTTGTTGGCATTGGGGTCGGTAAGGAATGTGAAATCATTGAAGAACTGCTCCATGTTGGGATAATAGGTCATACCCATATCCGAGAGGTAACCCTTATACTCTGCCGACTCCATAAGTGGAATGCGCTTGTTGTTCCAATTGGTGCCATAAACAGCAGAGAAAGAGATGCGGGTGTTGACATCGGTGGAAGTGGCCTGGTCTGTTTCTATGAGTATCACTCCATTGGATGCCATTGAACCATAGATGGCGGCATCGGCACCCTTGAGCACTGTTACATTTCTGATGTCCTGACCATTGAGAGCCTGAAAGACAGATCGTGAATAGCCATTTACGATCTGACTTACGTTCATGTCGGGCATATAAGGTATACCGTTGATAACCACCAGCGGACTATTTTCAGCCATGAGCGACTTGATGCCTCGCAACTGCAAATAGGCACCTTCGCCTGTCATACCGCTCTTGTTGATAACGTTGAGACCCGTAACCGAACCCTTGAGAGCCTTGTCGATAGAAAGCGAACCGAGGGCAAAGTCCTTGCGGTTTATATTGGTGACACCTGCCACATTAGGATTGTTCTCCTCCTTGGTATAAGGCAGGAGTGTGGTTTCATTATACCTTGTATTAGAAGTCTCGATGAGGTTTACATTGAGTTTCGACTCAGCGGCATTGTCCACATACTCGGTCTTGGTATAGAAACCCTCACGAATGAAACTGATGAGCGAGCCGTCCTTCACATCCTCTATGGTGAAGGAACCGTCGGCAGCAGAGCGCACGGTCTTGCATCCTGGGCAGGTGATGACCACCTCTGCAACAGGTTGGTTGGCTGAGTTTACCACCTTACCGGTAACCTTCTGCTGAGCCATGGCACTGGAAGCCACCATGATAGGGAGGCCCAGGCACAATACTATTTTTTTGATATCTTGGTTCATAGACGATAACTTTTCAATTAATAGTTGTTTACAGTAGGACGCAGACACCAGTGGCACAGTGTCATGGAAGTCTGGTCGTTCCAGTTGTCTGCCTCTATGCGTATCACGATGCGCACTGCTGAGTTGTCGCCATGCACATCGGGTATGGTAACCTCATCGATGATGGGACCGCCGTCGGTATCATAGTTGCCCGACTTACTTGAACCACCCATTGACTGCACCACGCTTGGGTCGTAACCCTCAGGATAGCGGTCTGGCAGTGTGGCACCACGGTCGTAGTGGTATGTGGTGGCCGAACCGAGGACAATATCAGACGATGTTGCCACAGGCTCTGTCTGTCCTTCTACATAAACCTTCACGCGTATGGTCATGTTCTGGTTTTGCTTGAATCCCATAGCCAAGCGGTAAGAACCTGGAGGTATGCAGAAAGGTGTTACCTCAGTGCCGCCTTCAGCCTTTTGAGATAGTTTGATAGGAGTGAAATCGAGTGCGAGGTTACCCTGTGTGCCGTCGTCTCCAGGCTTTAGTATGAGCACTCTGTCTTCGTGCATAGGCCATGCACCAGGCAGTGGTGACCATGCGGCCACGTCGGTATTGCACTTTGAGAATGCCATGTTGGTCATCTTGAAATATTCTGCCTTCTGCTCGTCGGTGCAGTTCTCATAGTAATAGAACCAGTCCTTGAGTCTGTACATAAGCAGGTTATTAGGCAAGTGGAGTTTCTTTACCTCATAAACGATACCATTGGAGAGTTCGGTAGCACTGGCAGCATCTATCTGATGAGCATTGGTACGCCACTGCTTGCCAAAGATGCTCTTGAGGTCGTTAGCCTCGCTGTTCTGCAATTCCTCTGCCGTATACCTTTTATTAAAGAAGGCAGCATCGAGAATCCACTGCTTGATTATGGAGTCTGAACGCTCCAATCCCCATTTGGCCAAACGCTCATGGGCATCTGCCATTGCAGCATTGATAACATCATTGCTGTAGAGGAGCATGGTGGCGGTGAGCGACTCAGAATTCATGTCGAAGCCCACATCCTCGAAATGCTTGTTGGTATAGATAAACACTGAGTCGTATACGGTGTTACCCTCTTCGTTTACTCCGATGGCCTTGCTGTTCTGCTTGTCAAAGACCTTGCCACCGCTGCTGAGCACCATCTCCCTGAAGATAGAGTAATTATCTTCAAGATTATTGATATAGTCAGAGAGTGAAGTAGGTGTGTTTATCATGTCGGAGATGACATAGATATAACCATTGTTTGTCTGTACCACCTCCTGCACAGCTGCATTGTTGAAAAGTATATGATCAACGATATGTCCTGCCTGTCCAAGCGAGTCCATGGTCACGTTCACATACTTTCCGTGCCACATCATGAGACGGTCGCCATTATGCAAGTTGGCAGGCGAAATGGATACGTCGCTAACATGCGAGCGTGTCACGAAGGTCTGGTCTTCAGCCTCACCTTCAGGCTGCTTGAACTTATCATCAGTAACCACGAGCATTGTACTCAACTGCCCCTTGGTATTGAGTTCATCATAAATACCCTGGTCGGCAAAGAGTTTGTTCATATTAGAGAGGTCTGCTCTCTGCTCCATATATTGCTGGCTACTCATCTTGACAATCTTGAGCTCTGCGTTGTCGATAGCGGTAGTGGAGTCACCATAGTGGTCCTTATCCTCGAGTTCAGAGCAAGCGCCAAGTGCCATTGCCATCAGCCCGCAGGCGAATGCTCTGGCTGTCATGGTCTTGAGCCATTGATTATTGTACTTCATATTCTTGGTCTTTTAGTATTATTGTACTGGAATGAAGGTTATGCAGTCAAACTGCAGTGAGAACTTGCTGTTTGAACTAGCTGCAGGGTCGAGAATGACCATCTTGAAATTGTGTGCAGAAGTCTCTGTGAACTCAATCTCGTCGATGATTGTAGACTTGTATATACCCGGAAGTGCGCTTGGCACCTTGGTATACGGTGTGGTATACACCTTATGGTTAGGTGTGGGCACCTCTCCCGTTTCCTTGTCTTCATCGAAGGTGATCTTTACAAGACCTCCGTTGCCATCGGTTTGCTGGCGCATGAAACTCTGTGTAGATGTATAGATGATGGAGAGTTCCAAACGATACTTTCCTCTTACGATGGTAGGAGTGGTCATCTCGACGCTACCCATATAACCGAGGTTGAAGACTATACGGTCGTTATTATTTGCGGTGAGTGTTTCGCCGCTAACCTTGTATGCCTTTGTGGTAACATAGTCGATATCGCTGTATGAACTATTCTTGCTGCCCGACTCACCCATTTCGAAGGTGAAGCAAGGAGCATTTGACACGCGGAAGCGTGTTTCTGTAGTCACTGGTTCCACAGGCTGGTATTCCTCCACGGGTACTATGCTCTTGATGTCGGCATAGTCGGCAAAGTCCCAAACCACGGTAGCCTGCTCTGGTTCCCATACCGGCAACCATGCATTGAGTTCATGCACATATCCATTGCGTGAGAGCACATCGGAGTTGGCAGCCACAAACTGTGCGCTCTCCCCTGCCCCATTGATGGTATACCTGAGGTTGTCGTCGGTGGCCAGGGTGTCTTCTTGAATGGTGAACACCTGGTTTTTGGCCGATGCACTCCATATACGGAGTTGTCCCTCAGCCCCTGCGAGGTCAGCCCTCTTGAGCATATTGCCGATAATATGATAAGAGACATACTCTCTGAGCAGGCTGTCTTCAGCCAGTCCGCGCTCGTCTCGGGCCTTTAGTTTGCTCTTAAGGTCAGCCAGGCTGTTGATGCCAGCCTTGGCAAAGGTAGCATCAGTGACGTTGAATACCGTGAAATAATGCTTGGTGATGGTCTGCACGCCCTCAATCAATGTGGTGTCCTGAATTACAGATAAGCTTTTATCCCAACCTGTCTCTTTGATAGCACCAACCATGATAGAAGACTGTCCGGCATCCACGATACGGTCGAGCACGGTCTCCACAAGTGGAGTCATAGCCTTCGACATCACATAGACCTTGCCGTTGTATGCACTGATGCCCATCTCCACCACATGACCTTCGCCATTGATGGTGGCCTGACCAGCATTCACAGAGTCGATTTCCACGCTGAGCACATCACCCACGAGATTGGTAACACTTTTCTTGGTTACGAACTTGTCGGAGGTTATGGAGTCAGGCAGAGTATGATAGAGCACAAACGAGCGCACATAACTCTGCGGCAACTCTTCGAGGCTGCTCACGTTTCGTCTGCCATAGAACTCCTGCATGGCCTCGTTGGTAGGAGCGAAAGCCGTGAATGACACGCCTGTGGTAGACTGATTGAGTGCATTATATGTGTCTGAATATCTCAGTGCCTTTACATACTCTGTGAAATCCGGCTCACTCTCAAGGTATGATGAGATAGGCGAGTTGGTCATATTAATATATGTCTTTCCCTTGAAGGGGTCGGCATCGATGTTGAACACATCACCCTCACATGCAGCCATTACTGTCATGGTGAGCGCCGCCAATGTCAAATTCTTGAATGTTCTATAGAAATTCATGTCTGTCCCTCCTTATTTTGATGTTGAATAATATGGGTTCTGCTCCAGCAGTCTGTTGTGGTCGAGGTCACTCTGAGGCAGTGGCATATACCATGAGTTGGGGTCTACGAGCACTGACTGAATCCATGATTTGCTGGTAGTCTCGTTGCCCTTGATAACCATATCTATGAATTGTTCTTTGTACTTGTATTTGCCGATGCGGCCAAACCAAAGCACGTCATACCAGCGCTTGCCTTCTCCCATGAACTCCATCTCTTTTTGGTTGAGGATCTCTTCAAGCAATGTCAGTTCGTCGAGTGTAGCGATGAGTGCGTCGGCATCGTCGCTATCGAGGTCTATGTCGCCATAGTTGGCCAGCCCCGCACGATTACGTATTCTGTTTATCTGCTTGACAGCCTCGCGGAAGTCACCCTGCATCACAGCCGCCTGAGCTTTCATGAGAATGATCTCAGCCACGCGGTAGATGATGAAGTTAGCATCGTTGTGTACTCTCACACCACCTGTCATATCCTGGATGTCTGTACCAGCATATTTCCAGAAATAGAAAGCAGTAGTCTTATAAGTGCTTGAGATACCATTGTTTGGGATATAGGTAGCATAGCACATACGTCCCATGCGTCCTTCTGCCACCACTCCATTGAGTTCGAGTTCTTCTGTCTCTGCTCGCATCTTGTCGGTAGCTTCGGTAGTGAATCGGAGTTGCGATGATGGGCTGAGGCTCCAGAGTCCGCTGAAGCTATTGTTTTTGTTCTCGGTATTGTAATCCCAGTTGAGTTCGAAGATGCTCTCGTTTGAATTTCCGGGATAGAAGATTGTATACCAGTCACCAGTATTGGTGAGGAATGCTGGACGGAAATTGTCAGATGCGTTGAGTATTAGGTCGCAGTATTTGCTGCACTCCTTATAATCCTCGCTCCAGAGGCACACATCAGCCATGAGGGCATAGAGAGCCCATTTGGTTGCACGTCCCTTGGTCTGCCATTCTGTTTCATAAACGCCTTTTGCGGCATTGAGGTCGAGGGCAGCCAACACATCTTTCTTTATCTGCTCTACAATCTCCTCTTCGGAAGACTTGGCGATATCGAAGCTCTGTGTATCATCCACGTATGGTTGTGTGATGAGTGCCACGCTACCGTAGTTTTTGAGCAGAATGAGGTAAGAGTATGCTCTCTGGAAGTAAGCCTCGCAGAGATGAGCATTCATGACAGACTCATAATAGGTGTCGTCCTTGCCTCTCACTCCGGGTGCATAATAGAGCACCGAGTTGGCCATGTTTATCACCTTATATATATTACTATAGTCGCAGATGGAGAGACTAGGAGTCAGATTAAAGTCTTGCAGTTTGGAATCTGCTGAGTTGGAAGAATAGAAAGCACCTCCGCGCAGCTCGCCCCACTTGATATAGTTTGTCACGTTATTGCGCATGTAGTAATAGCCAGAAGCTATTACCGCCTCCACGTCTTCCTTCGACTTCCAATAGTCTGCGGTCACCTGTTCGTTGTTAGGCTTGAGGTCGAGCCAGTCGTTGCACGATGTTGTCGTGGTGAGCATCACAAGCCCCATGATGAAATATTTAATATTCTTCATTATCGTTTAGAAATTTAGGGTTAGACCAAAAGCGAAACGTTTTGACACAGGGGTAGTGGCATTGTCTTCCACCAATTTTGTGGCAGCAGGGAGGCTAACCTCTGGATCTTGTCCCTTGTAGCTTGTCCATGTGAAAAGGTCATAGCCAGTGATGAATACATTGGCTCTCGACACACCCCAGTTGAGTTTCTTGAGCAGTGCCTTTGGCACATTCCAGCTCAGAGAGAGAGTCTTGAGGCGCACGAAGGTGGCATCCTCAACAAATCGGTCGGAACCGAGGTAGTTGAAGCCCATGCCGTAGAGAGCTCGTGGAATATCTGTCTCGTCGCCTTCTGATCTCCATCTGTGTAGCACGGCGGTACTCTGGTTGTTGGTGCCGTACATGCTCTCGAGGTTCATACGAGCCTTGTTGATAACCTTCTGTCCGAAACGTCCGTAGAAGAAAGTAGTGAGTGTGAAATCCTTATACTTGAGTTGGAATCCGCCACCACCGATGAGTTTCGGATTGGCATTGCCGAGGTAAACGATATCATTCTCGTTGATAACGCCATCGTGGTTGATATCCTCATACTTGGCATCGCCGGGGAAGGCTCGCTCAGAACCATTTCGCATTACTATTGGGTTGCCCTTATAGTCATACATCACATTGCCGTCTACGTCGAGAGCATAGGTTTCTTCGGTGTTCTGATAAACGCCGAGATAGCGGTATCCATAGAATGCGCCGATAGGAGCACCTTCAAGTATGCGGAGTGCATAGTTGCCGTTGCCGAAGGTATAGTTTTCATACTTGTATGTGGATGGGAGTTCCTCCACGGTATTGATGTTTCGGCTGACGTTAGCATTCACAGACAGGCTCCAGTCTTTTTTCTTCACCACCATATAGTCGAAGCGAAGCTCTGCACCCTTATTGGAGAGCACACCCGAGTTGATCCAGGCTATCTTATTGTAACCGGTGGTTACAGGTAGGCTGGTATTTGCCAAGAGCAAATCTGATGTTTTCTTGTCATAATAGTCGAATGTGATATTGAGTCGGTCGAAGAGTCTCACGTCGATACCGAAGTCCCACTCGCGTGTTGACTGCCACTTGAGTTTGTCAAGCTGCATACGTGTAGGATAGAGTGCCTGCATGTCCATATACTCACCGAGCGAAGAATATGCACCATAGTATTTGGCAGAACCCGATGGAGCCTTTCCAGACCAACCGAGACTACCACGCAGTTTTCCTTCGGTGAAAATCTTCTTAAAGCCTTCGCCCCAGAAATGCTCGTTGTTGAAGTTCCAAGCCAAACCGAAGGCTGGATAGCTACCGAAGCGGTTGTTGCGTCCCATTGCCGAGTTGCCTTCATAGTTGATGGAAGCCTTGGCTACATAACGGTTGTCAAAAGAGTATACCACCTGACCGATGAATGCCACGCTACGAGATTCGGAGTTACCCGAACCAGCAGATGCCACCACGCTGCCCACTACTGGGTCGGAGAGGTTTGAGGATGCGTTGCCGTAGGTTTCGCTGGTGTCGCTGAAGCTCTGGCTCTGCTTGGTACGGAAGATGGCAGTACCAGTGAGCGAGTGTTTGTCTGCGAACACATTATTATATATAAGTTTGGCCTCTGACTGCAATGAGAAAGCATCTGAGGTGGCATCGGTAGAGCGGTTTGCATTTGCATTGTTCCAAAGCACTCCCGTAGCCTCCTGAGGCAAGAATTTCTTGTTTTTGTTTGTACGCATGTTGAGTGACACCCATCCAGAGAATCTCAAGTGGAATGGGAAGTTATACTCCATGGTAACTGTCATCTTCTCTTCGCGGATGGTTGTTTTATTATAACCGAGGTCAACGAGAGCCACAGGGTTATAATTGCTTGAGTAACCGCCCTGGAAGTCAGACTGCGGTGTGAAGTAGCGATCTGTCGGTTCTCCTGTCTCGTCGTCAATCCAATATGGGCTGAGGTTTGGCATCTTCTTCATGGCCATGGAGCGTGCGTTGTCGAGCACGTTGGCATCCTTGTCTGTATTTGTGAACGAGAAGTCGGTATGCACTCTCAGACGGTCGGAGAAGTTGTAGGTAATCTTCAACTGTGAAGAGAAACGGGTTAGTCCCGTACCTTTGGTGGTACCCTGCTCGTTGTAGTAACCGAGAGCGAAACGATATGTAGCCTTTTCTCCACCACCGCTCATTGAGAAGTTGTTGTCGGTGACATAGGCATCCTGCTTCACTGCATCGAGCCAATCGGTATCGCAGTTATACTCGTCGTAATACTTGTATGTGGGATCATAGTTGATCTCGCTGCTATTGAAGAGTTTGTCCAATTCGTTGGTGGCTGAACCGATACCCTTTGAGTTAGCTGCATTCCAGAATTCATCCTGCATGAGGGAAGTATACTGTCCGCCGTTGAGTAGAGGAATTGACTTTGGTTCTTTCTTTACTGTAAACTTGGTAGAGAAGGTGAAATTGGTTTTTCCCCTTGCACCACGTTTGGTGTTGATGAGGAGCACACCATTAGCACCCTTTGAACCATAGATGGCAGTAGCAGAAGCGTCTTTCAATACGTCGATACTTTCGATATTGGATGGTGCGATATTCAGCAATGCACCGAAGTCCTCCTCGTTGGCAGTCTGGAAACTGAAGCCCTCAGATATTTCAGTATCATAGGGCACACCGTCTACCACGATGAGAGGTTCGGCATCGCCATCGAGGGTGCTGGTACCACGAATACGGATTGAACTGCGAGCACCGGGGTCACCGCCAAGGTTGATATCAAGACCAGAGATCTGTCCCTGAAGAGCCTCCTCGATAGAACCTACTGGGGTCTGCTCTACAATCTCCGACACCTGAAGGGTCTGGAGAGAAGATGTCTGCTCGAGTTTGGAAACGCCCATGCGGTCTACGCGGCGTGATGTGATGGTAACCTCTTTGAGTGTTTTGCTGTCGGAACTCGACAACAGGAAGTTCTGCACCGACTGACCGGTGTAGTTTACTGTCTGTGTCTGCATGCCGATATACGAAACTCTAATTTTGAGTTTGCCAGCATTGGCTGGCACCTGCAGGGTATAGTTACCATCCATGTCGGTTACAGCACCCTTGATATAACGGTTTTGGGTGTTAACCAAAACAACGTTGGCACCGATGATTGGAGTCTTGCTCTTTCCGAGCATCTCTGTCACCGTACCTGTTATCACTTTCTGTTGGGCGCTGGCATGAATGGCCGTGAGGCATAGCATCATGGAAAGCAGCGCCAACCTTGTTATCATTGCGATATTATTGATCTTCTTCATATTCTGTCGCATTTATCATTTCAAAATACCGTCGATAAGATGGAAACCACCATCGCTGAAGGCGAAAGGCAGACAGTCATAAGTGGCACTTACAGCCACCTTATGGTCTGAGTCGCCAAAGCGTACGAATAAATTCTTGCCATCTTCTTCCACCACAAGCTTGCTGGCACCTGTCGTATTGAACTCTCCTTTGGTAGTGGAACCCAGATATGGGTATTGTGTAAAGGAGTTGAGTGTGGAGCAGGCGAAGTAAGAGCGCAGGTAGTTGGCCAACTGTGCCTTCTGTGATGTAGATGGAGAGCCTGAGAGTGCACCGTCTTTCACCGATAGTTTGTTGGCACCTGGTATATCCTTGAGGTTGTTGATGATTGCCTCGTTGGTTGGCACGAACACGAAGAATCGGTCGCCTGGGAATGCGATACTTGAAGATATGCCGTCGCCTTCGATGAGACCTGCTTTCTGCAGCAACTGTGCAAACATGTAATAGCAGTAGTTCTTGTCGTTACATACTGCAAATCGGTGTGCCAGTCCATCGCCCGATGTCGCCTCGAAGATGGCGGTGGCATCATAAGAATATGAGTTGCCATTGCTCCAGCTCTTTCCATTGTCAGACAATGGATGGAGGTCTACATAGGGTGAACCGGTGTATGTAGGTTCGAGTTGCTCGTTGAAGAGAGCATTGGTGGTTATCTTGCCGTCTTTCACAAACCAGTAGTTGTAGGCGATGCTGGCAGGCACTACCTTCACTCCTGTCGTTGGCAACTCGGCGATATTCTGTGCATAGTGCATGTTTACGATATTTGACATGGCACCTGATCCCATCTCCACGAATGCTCCAGCATCGCTGCTGTACTGCTGCAATTCCTTGCCCGAGGTGGTCTCATAGAGACGGATGGCAGGTTCGGTATTGGCAAACTGCAGGTTGCTTGGCATGAGGGTTACGAACTCTGTCTTGTTGGATGCCAACGACAGCAATACTGATGCGCGGTCGAGGGCATAGAGATAGCACTGATATGTGGTATCCTTGAATGCCGGGCCTACCACTGATGAGAAGATGGCAGGAGCATCCATGTTGTCCATACCGTAGAACAGACCATTGTTGCACACCTTACGGTCGGTCACCTTGTCGGGATCTATATTAATAGGTGTAGCGAATGAGGTGAGTGCGGTACCATTTTTTATCTCCTCGGGGAACACGAGGAAGTTGTCAGCAGAGAATGACTGATATAGGAAATACTTGATAATGAGTGGGTCGAGGTCTTCGAGAGTCTCATATCCACCTTCCTTGCTCCAGTATGTGGTAAAGAACTTGTCCATGGCGATGTTGGATGGAGCAAAGACATTATAACCGTCCTTGTCGAGTTTCTCCATTGCTGTCCATGAGTTGTATGGCCACTCACGGGCAATAGGAGGCAGGTCGCCATGGTTATGCACGTATGCCACATATCCCAATGACTTGTTGATGTCTGCAGATGCCTCGACATAAGTGGAATAGCTGTCGTAGAGACCTAAGAACTTAGAATAGTTGGGATTGTCTTTCATTGCATCATAGATGGTGCCAAGAGGTTCGATTACCTGGCTCACGTGATAGAGATAACCATTGTCAGTCACCACATGATCTTGATCCAGCACCTCTGCATTACAAACATTGAAACCACCTTTGTCACCTGTCTTGCCGTTCCATTTTGTCTCTGGGAAGAAATACTGGTAGTTGTATGCTGCATCTATTCCCTTGGTTTCAAACAACTTGTTTGAGAATATGGGCAGATAGCGCTCGTAGTGGTATACATTTACAAGGGTGTCGCTGCTTGCGTTTGGCGTGAGCTTAACCCTCAGTTCCTCCACAGGTTGTATGCTACGTGTGCGGTGCTTGTAGTAATAGCCCGCCCATTTCTGCTTCTGCTCTTCGGTGGCAGCATCGCCAGCATCGGGGCGGAAGTTAACCATCTTGTCCCAGTTGTAGGCATAGTACATGAGATGGTAACCCACCAATTGGTTAAGATACTTGGGATCTTTATTGTAAAGATCATCCACACTGGAATAGCCCTTCTTGGCGAGGAATGATGCGAATGCGTCATCATCAGGAGCCATGACGGTAACTATGGTCTTTCCTGCCACCACCTGCCGGTAGTCGGAATAGTCTACAGCTTTGAGGAAGCTCTTGTATTTTCCTTCCTGCTGTAGCACTTCATAGGCATTACCCTTCAACCAGTCGGGAGACTTATAATGGTCGCTCTCGGCTATATCGTCCTGACAGGACACAAAACCTCCAGCCACGCACATAAGCATTGCCAATGAAATAAACAATTTTGTCTTTCTACTCATTGCTGTTTTGATAGATTGTTTTTATTATTATTGTTTCAATTCTCGGTTGTAGATAATAGAGCATCTCTGCTTTGATGGTATTACATACCTTATTTGTTTTAGTTATTCAGTAATAGACAATAGTCAACATGCCACTTTCACGTCATGGCACACTACGCCCACTATGGTTGCAAAGGTAAACATTTTATTTCATTCGGCAATATTTTTTATCAAAAAAGGGATGATTAATTATCAAAAATCATAGTTATCGGCCACACGTACAATAATTTCGTCCGCTTATATATATTATTCAAACAAATCATCAATCAACAGCAGAGGGTGTGCCAATACTGACACACCCTCTTGGAGTTTATTGCCATGCCATAACCATGGCATAACAAATGATTTATCAGGCAATGGTTACTTTATGACAACCTTCTTGCCATTGATGATGTATATGCCACGCTGGAGATTCTTGACATCGCCATTTATTCTCACACCGTTGATATTCCATACCTTGATCTCCTTGTTTTGCTCTCTGTCGTTAACATCGATGATGCCAGTTGCTGGAGGCAACTCCTCGTATGTCAATGGGAGCATGCAAGCGCCAAAGCCCTCGCCAAGATCCATTAGGATACCTATTACATTGAAGTCCTTGGTGACATCTGGAGTGAATGGCATGCCTTCTTCATCATAGAAGGTTCCATACATATCAAATACACCAATGCTGTCGGTGCCATTGTAGATACACATCTGATAATCCTCCTCAAAGAAGCGTACGTTTTCTATTGCCACGAAACATCTGTTGTAGCGGTCGAGATTTGCCTTGGCAGCAGGAATGGTGAGCACTGTGGGAGCCACATCCACATTCTCTGTCTTGGTTATCTCTGAAGCGCAGGTGCTGTCGTTGAGTGAAAGTGCCAATGAGCCATAGTTATTGGTGAGAGAAGCATAGAGCACACCCTCAATGCGGATGCTGTCGCCCTCGATACCTAATGCGGTGAGCAGATCCTCAGCCTCTGGATTGAGACTCCAACCGCCACCACGACTACCAACGAGCTCTACAGCACCAGTGTTGTCTTCAAGATAGCAGGTAACACCCATGTGACCCATCTGGTAAACGGTTACCTTAGCATCGTTGAGAGTGAGTTTGACATCCTTGCCGTCTTCTACTTCCTTGAGGGCTGCGATATTGGCAACCTCAACGGCAGGATAGAGTACTGACTCGTAAGCGCCGTATGGTCTAAACTCATACTTTCCTTCATTACTGCATACAAAACCATTGATGCTTGCAAATGATTCTATCTTGGATGTAGTGCCAAAGCCTAACACATAATACTGGTCCCAGAAAGGAATGGTATCGTTCTTGGTTTCTCCTACATTCACCAGGTATGCGCTTTCTACAGATCCCCAATCGTCGAGCACTTCAAAATACTTCACGTTTTTGAGGTTCAGATACTTGGCACGCAATGACTCGGCCTTCTTGACTACATCTGCCACGGTCATGGTTTCAGGCACCACTACACTGTCTTTCTCTGCCACTGTGATTGCCGATGTGCCGGTATTCTCTGAGAGCACGAGCTGATAGCCCAGATCCATGTCATAATCTACAGCTGCGTTGAGAGTGCCGCTGAGCACCTTGTCCTGTCCGAAGAATTCGAGGTTAGAAACGTTGATGTCTGCAGTGATGGCACCCGACTTGTCTTGCATGAATGAATACATTGTATATGCCTTGCCGGAATAGAGTGTTACCACGGCAGAGTCGAGGGTGATAGCTATCTCCTTGCCGAATGGCAATGCCTTAACGTCATTAAGGTTGGCAGAAGTCAGTTTGTATGCTGCGGTGTTGGCATCGGCATCCTCGATGATGGCAGAAATCTTGTTTATCTGGGTGTTTCCACCTACGGTCATCACCACATAATTGGAGTTGCCTTCCCATTCGCCCTTGGCAGCAGCCACACCATTAAATGCATTGGCGGCACTCCACTTGCCATTGTTTATTTCAATACGCTTGATGGTCTTGCCCTCTGGCACCTCGAAAGCTAAGCTTCCGCCGTATACGCGCAACTGATTACCATTCTTGGTATTCCAGAAGCGGTTAGGTGTGGAGTTTGTGCTGCGGTTTACAGACAAGGTCATCTGGCCCTCTGCCGCTGTGAATGTCTTGCTGGTAACGATATCACCATCATTACCACTATTTGACACCGCAAAATCTGTAGAGTCATTGAAGTTGAAGTAAACAACGGGCTCAATGGCTGCATAACTTACATTCTTGAATGACAACCAGTGAACGTTGCTACCCTCAGCCACGTCGATAGAAACCTTGAGGTTACCATCGGCATCGGCATTACCCTTGGCAGTGAAATGATCGAGATAGAGTTTGGTATCGTTATGCTTGGTGCCAGCGGCGATGTCTACGGCTGTGCCCTCGCCTACCTTCATCATAATCTTGCCAGCGGTAGGAGCCTCAGCGGTAGTAGTCTCCACGCGTGCCCATATATTGACATTATAGGTACCGTTAGGCTTCAGTCCTGCCAATGTAGCGTTCATTGTGCGGGCAGTGAGGTCAGAACCATTAACGAAGGCCTCTACGAATGGTACCTTGAATTCTGTACCGTCTGTTTCACCCTCTGCAGACCAGTTGTTGACGTATGCAGCCTGATCCCAAGAGTCTCTTGTGAAATCCCATGCAGATGCCAGCAGGTCGCCAACCACTCCTGAATTGGAGCGCCAACCGCTTACACTGAAATTGAAGATGCTCTTTACATTCTTGGCTTCGGCAGTGGTAAGGGTCTGTGCTGCATATCCTTCCTTCAAAGGAGTAAGTGCTGCATTGTAAGCATCAATGGCTTCGGCAGTGGCAAAAGTGTTGAGCTTGAGGAATGCCTCTGCTGCCTCTATGCCTGTCTTGGCATCGGCGTATGCTGAGATGCTCTCTTTGGCTGCCGCAATGGCTGCGGCAAGAGCGTTATAGTTGGCCACGCTCTTCTCACCCTCAAGGGCTGTCTTGGCTGCATTCAGATCTGCTTCTATGCTCTGCTGCATGTATCCCTCTGGCACTGATGCCAACAGGGCAGCAACATCATCATCGCTAAGCTCGGTCAACTGAGTGAGCTGCACATTATTAAACAAAACCCAATGGTTTCCGACATGAGAAGGAATGGCGACGGTGAGAGTCAACTGACCATCCTCGCCAACATACGTATAGAGTTCATTGCTATACTTGCCTTCATTGAATTTGGCTACAGCCTCACCCGTACTGTTAGGATTCTTACCGTCGGTCTGTGCGCTATACCAAGAAGCTAAAGCTACACCTGAATTGTTGGCAATAAAGGCTGAAGTCACTGGCTCATAACCGGCATCGCCTAATGTCACACACTTAGCATTGCCTGTTGCACGATCAAAACCGTTTACGCTTACGCGATAAAGACCTGAAGGCACGGTGATGGTCTGATGGAAAGAGCCTGTAGCCTGCCATACCTCGGCATAGTCTGCACCATAAGCAGGCTGTCCGCCTTGTTCGCGTACCTGATCCCATGTCCATGTGCCTTTACTTCCATTAAAGCGGGCTGTTGGCACCATATCAGTCATGTCTTTATTGATGAATGCCTTGCCCACCTGCTCAATAAACTGGTCAGCAGTGAATGTGAAATGACATGCGTCGATGATGCTCTGATAGGTGGCCAGTTTGTTTGCCTTGATGGTGTTGGCATAGCCTTCCTTGGTTAAGAATGTCCAGACAATGGCTGCCTCTTCATTATCAGTGAGGGCAATGTCGAGACTACCGTCTGCATGGCCGAGGTACTTCCCTTCTGCACCATAGCGGATGGTATAACCATCGCCCTTGGCAGTAAGGGTCCAACCAGTACTGTTACCAGTGTTGTCTGTGTAGACAAAATCGTCGTTGGTCTTAAACAAACGTTGGTCGTTGTCTGGGAATGTTAATGTTCCTTCTGTGCTGTTCCATACAACCTTCAGACCAGTGTACTTGCTTGTAACGGCCTTGGTGCCCCATGAACTACCACGAGAAAGATACGACTGTGTGGCGGCGTCATACAGATAGTATTCGCCATCGGCTACCTGCGCAAAAGCAGAAGTGCTCATGAGTGCCCATGCAGCCATCAAAAGTAATCTTTTCTTCATGTGCAATTAAGTAAAGATAGTTAATAAAAATATAAAATCGTATTTGCTATTGATAATCGCTTTGTACCAAAGATGTTTGTTGCTCATCGCTAAAGATTGCATTCATTCTTCTCGGCAAAATTACAAAAAAATTCTTAACTTTTCGGTATTTAGCAGTATTTCTTTTTATATTTAATAATAATTAACTGAACTTTCACAAGTGAATATATATCAAATTGCTTTTTATAAATATACATTTTACGTAGTATATGGGCAACAGGATTATTTTCGATGAAATCCGCAGCAATAGTTAAACTATATTGTTATTTATAGATTTTAGAACAATAGTTTGTTAAAAATACGACAGAGAAGGGGCTTTTTCAGAGAAAAAGACGTACTTTTGCACCAAAATTGCGAATAGCATGAAACACCTCTCTATCCTTATGCGACTATTGGGCAGCATCTTCACCCCCATGTCCCATCGGTTTTCGGTAGACCTGGCCGACCTGAGCCGCCATCGCGCTGCCATCATGGGTATCGCCATGCTGCTCATCATGTTCTTCCATACCAGCGGTCTGCAACGCGGCACACTGGGCTTCGCAATCAATCGTTGCGGCAATGTGGGTGTCGACATGTTTCTCTTCCTGAGTGGTGTGGGCCTGTGGTTCTCGTTCAGCCGCAACAGCAGTCTGAGGCATTTCTTCCTGCGCCGCTACCTGCGCATCTATCCCGCCTGGCTGCTGGTGGCCGGCTATTTCTACCTCTCCGACTATCTGGCCCACGGGCGCCAGAGTGCCGACCTGTGGGAACTGGTGGCCAACATCAGCGTCAACTGGTGTTTCTGGCAGCGCGATGCCTGGGAGTTTTGGTTCATCCCCTCCATCATGATGATGTATACGTTTGCCCCAGCCTATATGCACCTCATCCGTCGCCAGGAACTGTGGCGCTGGCTTCCCGTGGTGGCGATGGTGTTCTGTGTGATGGTTCAGTATGTGGCGCCGCTCCATCATGCCGTCAGCCACATCGAGATTTTCTGGAGCCGCATCCCCATCTTCCTCATCGGCATCAACATGGGCCAATCCATCCGTGAGGGGCATCGCTACGAGGGTTCATCGCTCTGGTTCATCCTCCTGCTCTTTGCTCTCTCCGCCTATACCTGCATCACGCTCGAAGACGGCCTGCGCGGACGCTTTCCGCTGTTCATGGAGCGGATGGTCTATATTCCTCTGTCCATCACGCTGATGTTGCTCTGCTGCCAAATGCTGCGCCGACTGCCGCATCTGGTGGATACGGTGTTTGCCTTTGTGGGAGGTGTGAGCCTGGAGATTTATCTGATTCATGTCAACTATATCCTTCCGCTCATCAAACCCCTCCACTGGGGCTTCTGGGGCACATCACTGAGCATGATAGCCCTCTCGGTGCCTGCTGCCTGGCTGTTGCACCAATTGATAGAAAAGGGGATTGTCAGAAGGATAGAACGCATCATTCAAAAATAGGAATCCATGATTACAGACTTTGTTCATCTGATACGTCCCAAGCAATGGGCCAAGACACCTTGCATCTATCACTCTTTAGCGATGACAAAGCGCTGTTCCACAGCATTCATGCCATACAAACAGCCCCAAGCCCCTGAGACATTGGAACTGATGTTGGTGAAGGGAGCCAGAAACAGATTGGAGAAGAGTGAGATATTCTTGGTGAAATCGCTCCAGAAAAAGAAGAGTTGTTTCCCTGGGTTAAGTTCGAGGCGGCAGTTATGTCTATCTATGATCAATTAATTATTGGCGAGGGTGACGTGGGTTGCGCTACATCATATAGGGTACCCCTGAGGGTCGCGCGCGTGAAAAAGTTTAAAATTAATGTCACGTCACACCTAAAAATTATTATTTTCATTATCAAAGACATACAAATCTCGAAGTGTGACATTATTTTTGAAAATGGGCGATTTTCGGCCTTTGAGGGGTAGGGGTAAAGGGGGAAGGGTACCCATTTTGTCACACCCTTATGGGG